>JGI24006J15134_10002266_pt1 | contig 10725 bp, 20 predicted proteins | sample LinPmetageLP53_FD_15134 | JGI IMG/M metagenome (IMG submission 15134) | reverse complement strand
TACGGGTAGTTATGTTTGTAGCACTTATCGCAATATAGTCCCGTATATATACCATATGCGTCATTTCTTGCCCAATTGTGTTCTGCTACTCTTGGTGCATTATATATAGGCTCATCAACCTCATAATCTTGAAATCTAATTGGGTATTCTTTGTCGGGTTTTTCACAACCCGCACAATGAAATAAATATTCTTTTTCCATATTATTTGCCCCTTTCTAAAAATTAACTACTATGAATGATTCTTTGTCAATTGGTATTACTACTGTCTCGTTTTCTATATCTTCAATACATTCATACTCTTTTCCGTTTTCATCTTGAAATATTTGCAGATTATCATATTCTGTATATTCACAACAAAGACCAATCACATCAAGTTCTATCTCTTCTCCCATATCTGACTCTAATAATTCTATATGTTCAAATAATGCTTCTAAACCCTCATATGAAAATTGTTCGCCTCTTCCATATCTTTGAAATGCTCTTTTAAATCCGTCAAAATTAATTGTTACTTTCATACTATTCTTCCTCACTTTCACAATAACATTCTTCTATTTCTTCTTCACAATCATCACAAGCTTCTACCTCAATTTCTTCTACATCAAGTGGAGACCAAACTTCGCACAACATAAATTCATTCCAACATTCTATATCGCCACATATGAAAGTACCATATGGAGTCTCTGATATTTCTGTTTCTGTTGCATCTTGACCGCAATTATATTCACATTTATATTCTGTTGCACATATTCCGTCTATTACTTTCTTTTTCTTTAACATATTATTTACCTACCTCTCTGTATTTGTCCAGCTCTTTATCATTATTGTATAGATTAAGGTATTGACTACTTTTTGGTAACATCATTTCATCGCCTCTTAATGTACCATAAATATCGTGATTCCATACACCAACTACTTCTATCTCTTCAAAGTTAAAAACATTGCCTTTTTCGTATGATTGTGTTAATCCTAGCAATGCTTCTACACCTTCAAGTTTATGGTTAACTACATATTCAGTAAATATCCAATTAAGTAAATCTTTTTTAGACATTTCTTCCATATGTTTATTTTTAGTAAGATATTTTTCTAACCCCTCACTGAACTCTTCTCTCATTTTTTCTATGTTCTTTTCCATTTTACTTTACTCCATTTCTGAGGTATCAAAACCCCACTCTTTCAACTGTTCTTTGATTATACTAGGCAAATCAAATATACCATCATAGTCTGTAAGTACTCCACGCGTGAACCATAATCCGCCCTCTGCATAATAACTTTCATCATTATCGCAATACATTTCAAATGAACCATATTGTTTTATTGCATTAACCTCTATGTTATATGTTATTTCTTTTTCTTCTCTTTCTGTACTACCCCAAGAATAATCCAAACATATATTTTCTATTTTCTTTATTGTTTTTTTAAATTTTACTTTACTCATATTATTTTCCTTTCCTTTTGTCTTCTTCAATACTTTGTTGTAGTGCTTTTAGAAATAACTCTTCAATTCTAATTGGAGCTACTATTTCGGGGCTAATATATACTTCACCTTTTTCTTTAGCATCTTTTAAATTTTTAATCTCTTGTTCTTTTATTTTCTTATTCATATTGATATAAAAAAACCCGCACAAATTAATGTACGGGCTTTAGTCCTCTCTAGTTTAGTTATTAGTATCTTCTGTTACTTCTTTATATTGTGTTTGCTCTATTTCTTCTTTTACTTCTTTAGATTCTATGTCTTTAATTAAGTCTCTACACATATCTAAAACATCATCACATTTTCCATCTGCATCGTCTGCATCATCACAAGCATAGTCTGCGTTACTTTTAGCTTCCTCTGCACCACTTCTTGCATCTTGTATTTTATTTTGTACTTCCCTTATTTCGTTCATTAAATCATCAATTAAGTTTCTATGATTAACATCACTACTATTATCATTTAAGTCAGTAATAACTTTGACTAGGTTTATTCTTTCAGTTTCTAATTGTGTACATAATGTGTCTATCATTTTACTATCGTCAATAAGACCTTGAACGCATTGTCTTACTATTTTATTTTCCATTTTATCTCGCTTTCTTTTTTTTATTTTTCAAATAATTGTGTCCCGAAGAACAATAAAAATATATCATATTATATACTAATAAACAACATAAATAAATATATTAAAATATATATAAATGTATTATATTAATAGTGCGAACAAAAAACAATAAATAACAATGGAGAAAAAAATGATTAAAAGAAAATTAAAAGAAGTAGTGGATAGCATAGAATATGATATAGTCCAATATAAAAAAGAAATACAACTAATAACTAAAGCTAGCCATAATTATCAGGATATATACGATGAAGCACAAGCATCACAAAGTTTATCGCATTTTGAAGGTAGGATAGATGAAGCAAGACACATTAAAAAGAAACTTGTAATGCTTAAGCAGTCATTATACCCATATAACTTTTATAATAAAGGAGAAAAACAAAATGATTAAAAGAAAATTGCAGGCAGTTATTAACAGATTAGAAGATGATAAAAAAGCGATGCAGTATTTATTAAAAAGTAAATATAAAAAACGTGAAGAAGTAGATGTGGACGTAATTAAAGACCAATATGGAAATGAGGTTGTAGACGTTGATGCGTATCATATAGACCTAGAAATTGAGAATATTAACGGTTGTATAAGCGCATATAATGATTGTGTTGGACGTCTTAAGATGTTGATAGAATCAATTAAATAATAATAAATTAATAAAAGGAGATAAAAATGGCTAGAATGAATATAAATACGGCAACACTTGAAGAACTTGAAGATGAGTGTGCAGAGCTAATTGGTACCCAATTTGGACACAATATAATTGGTATTATATGCAATGTAGTAAATAAAAGATTTGGTGAAGAAGAAGCGGATAGATTCTTTGAAACTTACCAAATGTAATTAATGATAACTTATAAATAAAGAGTATAACAGAAAGAGAGTATATAAAATGATAGGAACACATAGAACAACAGTAGCAAACGTACCAATAGAAACTGAACAGTCTAGATTGATAGTAACGTTTCATAATACCGCAGTCGTTCAAGTGGTCAATGATAGGTATGTAGTTTTAAATAGTGGCGGGTGGTTAACACCTACTACTAAAAAAAGAATGAACCAAGCATCAGAGGTTTATAGATTAAATTACTTAGTATATCAAAAAAATCATATATGGTATGTCAAGACACCAAGCACGACCGCAGAGTTCGCAGACCATATAGTAATAGATAAACTAAGTGGTGATGTACTACCAAGTCTTCCATAGTTCGCACTATACAAACCCCACACTAACCCCACAAAAAAAGCCCCGACTAGAAATGGTTGGGGCTTATCTTTTACTTTAATATCTATAAAAATTACGATTTATTATAATNTATTCAATATAAAATCCAAATTTTCAACGTAAAGTCAAGGGTAGTACAGGCACATCATAGGGGGGGTATTGCCATAAGAAACCCTCACACGCATTCTAATATTATTTTTAAAAGTTTTGTATTTTTTTTGTTACTATAGTTTAATATAGCTGTTTTGGTGAGTTTTGGGTAGAGACTATCTAATCCCCTTATAATAAATAAAGAGATTAGTCTCAATTCCCATATAGCTGTTTCGGAGCCTGTTTCTTATGGTAGAGTAATCTTTTCTGTTACTAGCTCAATTACTTTCGACTTGCTTTTGACTGTGTAACTAATCCCCTTCTAGTAGTCAACTTTATTACTATATGCTAGAAGCGTCTAGCCAACCCATATAGCGCACTAATATTAATACAAATAAATATTATAAGCAATGGGTATTTATTTAATGTATATTATTTTTGTGGAATTTAAAAAGATAAAAGGCGTAGAACATAGGTTATATGACAATCAAGAAGAGTTCTGTGCTTTTCAAGGTGCTTTAACGCCTAAAGGTGATTGGCGTAATTCAAATGAAGGTGATTGGGTATTAACAGATGACCATCATGTTGTACAAATACTTAAGGTATATTATATTACAGTGCCAAACTCCCAAGAAAAACGTAAGTGTGTGCGCACAATATGCGGTAGTTTTGTGTGTAAGCAGAAAAATGCTAAGATATTAGGTGAAAATGGCGTTGCAGAGAACATTTATACGTTTTCTGGTAATTATGACACAATAAAAAACATACGTTCAACTAAGTTATCTTCTAAAAAGCTGTTATTTGCTAAATATGTAGCGGCAGGGATAGATATGGAGGAAGCATATAGTCGTGTGTACCCAAAAGCTAGTGCTAAACAGTATATTAAAAACGCAGCGAGTAAATTGTTGCAACAAGAAAAGGTATTAAACATGGTAAAAGAAGAAATATCTGTAATATTAAAAGAAGAAGGTGTAACACCTGAGTATATTATACAAAAGTATAAAGATATAGCTGATATATCAGAAAGAGACCAAGATAAGCTTAGAAGTCTAGATGCTTTAGCTAAAATGTCTGGTTTATTTGAAACAGAGAAGAAACGCGAAGAATTAACTGTATGGGCTGGGTTTAGTCCTGAACAACTGGAGGCAATTAAAGGTGGGGAAACGAAGATACTTGCACATAAAGAAAAAGAGTGAACTTTCTGGCAACAATGACCTATGTCCTGTATGCGAAAAAAATCTTTATTACGATGAAACTTGTAGTAAAAGAATTGGTGTCTTAGAAGAAAATGGTGATGTAGATTCATGGAAATGTCCAGCTTGTAAATCAGAATTTGATTTAGATGATAATATTTTGTATATTTATGGCAGCGAAACTGAGGGTGGACTTGCATGAAGACTAAAGATTCAAGATTAAGAAGAGCAGGAGTGAGTGGTTATAACAAACCTAAACGTACACCTGGTCATTCTAAAAAGTCACATATCGTAGTCGCTAAAGAAGGCGACAAAGTAAAAACTATAAGATTTGGACAACAAGGTGTTAAAACCGCAGGAAAGCCTAAAGCAGGTGAATCCCAACGTCAGAAAAATAGAAGGAAATCTTTTAAGGCCAGGCATGGTAAAAATATAGCTAAAGGCAAAATGTCGGCAGCTTACTGGGCTAATAAAGAAAAATGGTAAAAAAGAAACCAGGGTTATATGCTAACATAAATGCTAAACGAAGAAGAATACAAGCGGGTAGTAATGAAAAAATGCGTAAACCAGGAACAAAAGGCGCACCTACAGCTAAAGCATTTAAAAGGTCAGCTAAAACAGCTAAGAAAAGAAAATGATAGATAAAAAGATTTCATTAGGGTCAATACTAACAATAGCATCAGTTTTAATAGGTGCAGCAATATCTTATGGTGTTAACTCTAATAAAGTAGAAAATATTAACACTGAGCAAATAAAAGTAGTTAAACGAGTAAAATCTAATGAAGAAAGTATAGTTAACTTAAAAATTAGTGTAGCAAAGATAGAAACACAGTTAGATGATAGGTTTGACAGATTAGAAGATATACTTATGGACTTAGAATGATATTAACTAAAATGGTTATAAACTCTGTTGCTACTAAACTAGCTAAGCTTTGGAAGTTAGATAAAGTTATGTCATATGTGTTTGACGATAATGAATTAGATACAGAAGTTAAAGAAATTAAGTCTCGCCTTAATTTATTAGAAAAAATGGCACTATTAGCTAATAATTTTAAGTGTAAGTGCAATAAGGAGTAATTATGCCAAAATTTGGAAGTAGGTCAAGAAACAACCTTGAAACATGTCATGAAGATTTGCAAGATTTATTTAACGAAGTTATTAAACATGTTGATTGTTCGGTTATTTGCGGGCATAGAAATCAACAGGAGCAAGACGAAGCATTTAAAAAGAAAAGAACAAAGGTTAAATATCCTAAAGGTCGCCACAATGCTAGTCCTTCTATGGCTGCTGATGTTGTTCCCTATCCTATTGATTGGGATGATAGAGAGCGTTTCCACCTTTTTGCTGGCTTTGTCTTGGGCATTGCTCAGTCTATGGAAATAAATATACGTTGGGGTGGTGATTGGAACAAAAACTTTGAGGTAGACGACAACAACTTTGATGATTTTCCTCATTTTGAAATTATAAAGGATTTTTAATATGAATCAAACAACATATCAAGGAACTATATTAGACAATTTAAACCCTGAGACTACAGTAAGTACATTAGACAGTTTATTAAAATTGTTTGGAAAAGAAACTTTTAATGCTAGTCCTGACGAAGAATATAGCTTTGAACCTCGTTTTCAAGATAATGAAAGAGATGCTCTTAGACATTATATAGGAACTCAAGCTATATCAGATAAGTTTGGACCAATACTAGCAAAAATGATAACAAATTTAAATGAATACCCTTATGATTCAACTAATGTAAATAAAAAAGTAGATATGCAAAATAATTCAAAAGCTCTTAAAGATTTTAATTCTGGAAACATGTTAAACCCAAATTGGTTAAATATGGCGAAATATTCAAAAGAAGAAAATTCAGCAAATGTTTTAGATAGTTTGCTGCAAACTCTTACAATACCTCCTACAAATTCTGAATATTAAATATAAACATATTAATGGCTAATCTTAACCTTAATGGCAATGTTAGTAAAAATGAAGAAACCCTTCATTTAGCTTACAATGATTTAATTACATTTGGTAAGTTATTTAGCCCACAAGATTTTTTAGCCTCAGCTACACCTGGTTTTCATGTAAACGTAGGAAAATTATTACTTAACCCTACAAAACAACAGTTAGCATTAGTTTTACCTAGAGACCATGCAAAGTCTACTTTAGCTGCTACTGCAATATTACATAAACTTTTATTTGCTACAAAAGAAACTCCTGAGTTTATTGCGTGGATAGGAGAAGCACAAGACCAAGCAGTAGATAATATTGGTTGGATTCAAAACCATATATATAGCAATCCAGCTGTACATTATTACTTTGGTGATTTAGAAGGTGATAAGTGGACAAAAAATGAATTTACCTTAAAAAACGGTTCTAGAATGATTGGTAAGGGTACTTCTCAAAGATTAAGGGGTAAAAAACAAAATTCAACAAGATACACTGGAATTATACTTGATGACTTTGAATCAGAGCTAAATACAAAAACTCCTGATTCTAGAAGACAAATTAAAGAATGGGTAACAGCAGCAGTATATCCAGCTATTGATTTTGATAAAAAAGGTTTTTTATGGTGTAATGGTACAATTGTTCATTATGATAGTTTTTTAAATGGGTTAGTGACTAAAGATGCAGAATGTAAAAAAACAGGAGAACAATTTGCTTGGGAAGTATTTACAAGAAAAGCTTTAGAAGACGGAGAACCTATATGGCCTTCTAGATGGCCTATAAAAAAATTAGAAGAACGTAAACAGTTTTACATAGATTCAGGAACACCAGCTAAGTTTTATCAAGAATATATGAACCAAGCTAAATCTCCTGAAGACCAAATTTTTAGTGAGGAAGATATAAATAATGCACAATACAAAGGGTATGCTAGGTTCGATAATGAATACAATTCGTGGTACATTAAACTTGATGATGGTAGAAAAGAGTTCGTTAATATATATATTGGTGTTGACCCTGCCTCAACAGTTGGTACTAGGAACGACTATAGTGTTATTATGGTTATTGGCGTTACTGATAGCTATGATTACTACGTTATTGAATATTGGAGGAAACGAGTTTTACCAATGGACTGTGCTGACAAGATATTTGAAATCACAAAACAATACCAACCAATACGAAGAATAAATATAGAAACTATAGCATATCAAGAAATGTTGAGAGATTATGTTATGAAACGTAGCAAAAAAGAAGGAATGTTTTTACCTGGTATAGAAAAAGGTATTAAAAATTACAATCAAAAGAAAAAGGATAGATTATTTGAAGGTTTGCAACCAATGTTTAAAGCTGGCGCTGTACACATTAAAAAAGAAATGCATGAGTTTATAGGTGAGTTACTTGATTTTCCAAAAGGAAGTCATGATGATACTATTGATGCATTTTGGCTTGCAACACAGTTTGCTAAAGGTCAAAAAAAGATTAAAAAAAAAGTTAAAAGTAAATCTGGTGCCTGGGCAAAACCAAGAAAAGCATATAATTGGTTGACTGGAGCTAGGAAATAATACTATATTATAAACTATGATACAAGAAGATTTAAGGGTAAAAGAAGTAAATGAATTATTTGACAGGTGGAGAGATGCCAGAAAAGACTGGGATGTAGCCGCTAGAGAAGATATTGACTTTTATTTAGGTAATCATTTTTCAGCAGAAGAACTTGATGAGTTAGATTCAAGAAACCAGTCATCAATGCCTATGGATAGATTGTATGCTGCCATTGAACAGTTTAAAGCTATTGTTACTTCTAAACAGCCTAAATTTAGTGCTATTGGTAGAGAAGACTCTGACAACAAATTAGCTAATGTGTGGAAAACTATATTAGAATACATTTGGGATAAGTCAGATGGTGATGAAGTATTTAAACAAGTTGTTCATGATTATGCTGTTACAGGCCTTGGTTACTTTTACACATATTTAGATAGAGATGCAGATTTTGGTAGAGGCGAAGTTAAATTTACATATGTAGACCCATTCAGAGTTTACGTTGACCCTAATTCAAGACATAAATATTTTGATGATGCTGCTGGTATTATAGTATCAACTATATTAACTAGACAACAATTAATAGATTTATACCCACAAATGAGTCAACCAGTTGGTGAAGATTCAGAAAAATTATTAATAGACGAAATTGAAACATTTAGTAAAGAAGAGGATTATCCAGATGCAACTAATAAAACAACTATGCAAAGTTTTACTCCAGACAATACAAAAGATAAAGACTATCATATTGAAAAGTATAGATTACTTGAACATTACAAAAAAGTAAGAGTTCCATATTACAGAGTAGTAGATGCTAGAAGCGGTGATGAAAGAATTATGACTCAAGAACAATTTGCTGGAATGGCAGAAGATAGAGATTTTGCAATGGCAATTGAAAAACTTATAGATTTTGTAGAAGTTACACAACCAAGAATTAAATTAACATGTACTGTTGGTCAAATAGTTTTATATGAAATGATATGTGATACAGATATATATCCTGTTATTCCAGTACCAAACATATGGACTAATACTCCATATCCAATGAGTGATGTTAGAAAAAATAAAGCATTTCAAAGATTTTTAAATAAAACAATATCTCTTATTACTTCACATGCCCAAGCATCAGCAGGTTTAAAATTATTAGTTCCTCAAGGTAGTGTTACTGATATTGAAGAATTAGAAAGAGATTGGGCGAATCCAAACGCAACAATTGAATATGACCCATCTTTTGGTGAACCACATTTTCCTTCACCACAACCATTATCAGGTAGTATATTAACATTACCTAAAATGATTGAAGGTTACATTGATTTAAATATGGGTATTTACGAAATGATGCAAGGAAGTACTGATGCTGCACCTAGAACTTATTCAGCTACAATGATGATGGAAAATGTTGGACAAAGACGTTCAAAATCTAAATTAAGAGATATTGAAGGTTCAATGAAAAGATTAGGTCAAGTTGTATACAACATGGCTAGACAACATTATAGATTTAAAAAAACATTTAGAATAGTACAGCCTAATAATGATATAAATGAATTTACAGTTAACTCTCGTTTATATGATGACAAAACTAATGAGTTGCAATCAATAGAAAATGATATAACTGTAGGCCAATTTGATATAAGAATATTAGGTGGTTCTACTATGCCTTCTAATAAATATGGAGAGTTTCAGTTATACATGGAAGCTTATCAAGCTGGTTTGATAGATAGGGTAGAAGCATTGAAGAAAACAGATATATTTGATAAAGAAGGAGTGTTACAAAGAACTGACGAAGTTAATAAATTACAGAGTATGTTAGGTCAAGCACAAGAGCAACTTAAAAAACTAGGTGGAGATTTACAAACTGCTCAAAGAGAAACAGTTTCATCTAGACAAAGAACAGAAGTTGAAAAATTTAAATCAAGACTTAAGGAGCAAGAATTAGAACATGGCTCCAAAAACAAGCTAGCTGCTAACAAGCTAGGAAATGCGGTTAAACTAGAGTCTGAGAAATTACGTTTGCGTAGTGAATCTCAAAATAGACAAAAGACATCGCAGGAAGGAAATACAAATAATGAATAACGCATATGAAGACGGACATCTAGAAGGTGAAACTGTTGATAATGTAGGGCAAGACGATAATGCAAATACGCAAGAGGGTTCTGGAAACTGGGAAGAACAAGCAAAATACTTCCAAAGTGAAAAGGATAAACTCGCAGCGGAAAACTCTCAACTAAAGCAATACGAAAAAATAGGTCAATTATTGGAATCGCGTCCAGATATAACCCAAACCATTACTGGTATGGTACAAGGACAAGGTCAACCAACGCAACCTGAACGTGTAGCATTAGAAAAAGATGAATTTGACCCATGGGAAGCCTATAATGACCCTCAGTCTAAATCGTACAAGTTCAGACACCAAGAATTACAGGACTCTATTAGTGGAGCTGTCAACCAACAAATGCAAGGATTACAAAAAACGCAAGGTGAAATGCAGTTAAAGACCGAACTACAACAAAGAGGATTAGCTCCTCAAGAAGTAGACTCTTTTATGAATTTTGCAGCACAAAATCCTGCTGAGTATGGTGTTGATGGTGCTATTAAAATGTGGAGAGCTGTTGTGGAGTCTGGAGGCAATCAGCAAGTAGAAAGACCACTTGATGG
>JGI24006J15134_10002264_pt1 | contig 10732 bp, 8 predicted proteins | sample LinPmetageLP53_FD_15134 | JGI IMG/M metagenome (IMG submission 15134) | reverse complement strand
TGTTTATAGGGTCCATATTAAGTATATCGGAGGCTATTATCTTTCCCTTTGGCCCTACTAATTTTGCGGCCACCTGAGACATCCTCCTGGAGCAGCACCAAGATCAACTACTAGTAAGCCTGGTTTAAAAATTCTATCTTTTTGATCAATTTCTATCAATTTGTAACTAGCACGTGAACGATAGCCGTCCATCTGTGCGCGCTTAACATACTGATCTTTACGATGCTCTTGAAGCCATTTCTGACTACTTTTTGAGTGAACTGTCATACATGTATACCAAAAATGTTAAATATAATAGGAATCCTAGTATTTTTAGAGCATTATACTTGTATTTTTGGGCATCAAAACAGTATTGAGGATATGATCATCATTTCCGCTAACAATACAGATTTATTTTTCCAAAAAAAAATTACATAAGAATATTAATGACTACAGCATACATTAAGAGTGTTTAAAAATGAAAATTTCCAATGAGGACAAAAAACAACTCAGGAGACTAGGACATAAAATAAATCCAGTTGTAACAGTCGCAACCAAAGGCTTAAGTGAAAATGTTCTAGCTGAAATTAATAGAGCGCTTATAGATCATGAGTTGATAAAAATTAAACTTAGCCATAGCGACCGACAATCAAGAGCTCATACAATTGAAATAATTCGTAAAAAATGCGGTGCTGAAGTAGTACAGTCTATTGGTCACGTTTTGTTGGTACTAAAAAAATCGGATGAACCAAATCCTAAATTATCGAATCTTCTTCGATGATGTGAAATATATTTATCAGCTAAATATATTTCACATCATCAATTTCATATTCAATGTCACCAGATGGGGTTTTTACCATCACTATATCGCCTATTTCTTTTGCAATAATAGCTCTAGCAATAGGAGATTTATATGAAATTTTGTTTAATTTGATATCAGACTCATCGTCACCAACAATTTGATAATGAACAGACTCATCTTTTTCTAAGTTAATCATGTTTACAGTGCTACCAAAGATGACTTTATCTCCTGGAGGCATCTGACTGACATCAATGATCTGAACATTACTAAATTTAGCTTCAATTTCCTGTATACGACCCTCAGCAAAGCCCTGTTGTTCTCTAGCTGCATGATACTCAGCATTTTCTTTGAGATCACCATGTGCACGAGCTTCTGCAATTGCAGCAATGATTCTAGGACGTTCAACTTTTTTTAAATTATCTAGTTCAATACGAAGTTTTTCAGCTCCGATAGATGTCATAGGTATTTTGCTCATTCATCACCTCTAAAATGTAATTTTTGAAGCTTGTTAACTTTAATTTCATCTTTAATTTTTAAGGCCATACATACCGCTTCTCCTCCAGCTAATGTTGTTGTGTAATAAACTCCATGTTGTTCTGCGCTGGATCGGATGGTTGCAGAAGCTGCGATAGCTTGACGGCCTTCAGTGGTATTAATAATTAAGCTAATTTCATCATTTTTAATCATATCAACAATATGAGGGCGGCCCTCTTGAACTTTATTGATATGATTCACAATATAGCCAGCCTCAATCAATACCTTTAATGTTCCTGTGGTTGCCATCAAATCAAAACCTGCTTTTATTAGGTCGCTTGCGACTTTTACTATACCAGCTTTATCTGGATCTCGTACGCTAAGAAATGCTGTACCCCCTGAAGGTATAGGATTGCCAGCCGCAAGCTCTGCTTTTGCATAGGCTTCCGCGAAAGTTTGGCTAACACCCATGACCTCTCCTGTAGATTTCATTTCTGGGCCAAGAATAGGATCTATTCCTGGAAATTTATTAAATGGTAGTACAGCCTCTTTGACACTGAAAAAATCAGGTGTTATTTCTTTAGTGAACGATTGATCCTCTAGAGAAATATCAACCATGCAACGAGCCGCTACCTTAGCTAAAGAGATTCCTATACATTTAGAAACAAAAGGTACAGTTCTTGAAGCGCGTGGGTTTACCTCGATAACGTAAATTTTCTCATCCTGCCATGCTAGCTGAACATTCATAAGACCTTTTACCTTAAGTTCTACAGCCATAGCTTTAACAATTTCTCGCATCTCATTCTGAATATGCTCCGGAAGACTGTAGGGTGGCAAGGAACAGGCAGAGTCACCAGAGTGGATTCCAGCTTGTTCTATATGTTGCATTATTGCCCCGATAACGACATTTTTTCCATCAGAAACAGCATCAATGTCGACCTCAATAGCAGAAGATAAAAAATAATCTAATAATATAGGAGAGCCGTCTGATACTTTTAAAGCATTCTCCATATAATGAGATAACTCGTCTTCTCTATAAACAATTTCCATAGCTCTACCACCTAGCACATATGATGGGCGGACAACTAAGGGGTAGCTAATTCTTGCAGCCGCATTTACTGCCTCTTCCGCAGAACGGACAATTGCATTTGGAGGTTGCAGTAGTTTTAGTTTATCTATCATTTTTTGGAACCGCTCTCGGTCTTCTGCTAGATCTATAGCGTCTGGTGTTGTTCCTATTATAGGTACGCCATGATCTTCAAGTGCTTGGGCTAACTTGAGAGGAGTTTGTCCACCAAATTGGACAATTACACCTGTAGGATTTTCGATGTTAATAATTTCTAATACATCCTCTAAAGTCACTGGCTCAAAATATAATCTATCAGAGGTATCGTAATCAGTAGAGACTGTTTCTGGGTTACAATTCACCATAATTGTTTCATAGCCCTCTTCGCGCATTGCTAAAGCAGCGTGAACACAGCAGTAATCNAATTCTATACCCTGTCCNATCCGATTGGGCCCTCCACCTAANACTAAGATTTTATCTTTATTTGATGGGTCTGCTTCGCACTCTTCATCATAAGAAGAGTACATATAAGCTGTGGCTGTGGAAAACTCTGCAGCGCATGTATCTACTCGCTTAAATATAGGTCTTACTTTTGAGGCATAACGAAATTCTCTAAAACTTTTTTCGGTAACTTTTAGTAGTTGAGATAGGCGTTTATCAGAAAATCCTTTTTGCTTAAGTCGATATAGTTTCTCTATGTCTAAAGAGTGCATAGATAACCTACTAATAACATTTTCTTCGTTTATTAGATCCTGTATTTGAGATAGGAACCAAGGGTCAATGGATGTTAAGGAAAAAACTTCAGAGATATCCATACCTGCTCGAAAGGCATCCCCAACATACCAAATGCGCTCAGATCCAGGCACTTTAAGCTGATATCGAAGTTCAGATAAATCATCTTTTGAGGAAAAATTTATTTTTTCCTCGAGGCCTGCTGAACCAACCTCTAATCCTCTTAGTGCTTTATGGAATGATTCCTGAAAATTTCTACCGATAGCCATTACTTCGCCAACCGACTTCATTTGTGTAGTCAGCCTGGAACTGGCTTGATCGAATTTCTCAAAGGCAAATCGTGGAATTTTTGTAACTACATAATCAATACTGGGCTCGAAGGCAGCTGGAGTAGCGCCTGCAGTAATATCATTTAAAAGTTCATCTAACGTATAGCCAACTGCAAGCTTTGCCGCAACCTTAGCAATTGGAAAACCTGTAGCTTTTGATGCTAAAGCAGATGATCGAGAAACCCTTGGATTCATCTCAATAACCACCATTCTTCCATTATCAGGATTTACGGCGAACTGGACATTAGAGCCCCCTGTTTCAACACCTATTTCACGTAATACTGCAATAGAAGCATTACGCATGATTTGATACTCTTTATCTGTGAGTGTCTGAGCGGGAGCAATAGTGATAGAATCTCCTGTATGTACCCCCATCGGATCAAGATTTTCAATAGAGCAAATGATGATGCAGTTATCTTTTTGGTCTCTTACGACCTCCATTTCAAACTCTTTCCATCCAAGCAAGGATTCGTCAATCAATAATTCGTTAGTTGGAGATAACTCTAATCCGCGCTGACATATCTCAACAAACTCCTCTCGGTTATACGCAATACCCCCACCGGATCCACCCATAGTAAAAGACGGCCTTATAACACAAGGGTAGCCAAAGATATCCGGAACCGTAAGCGCCTCTTCCAGGCTGTGGACGATTATGGCTCTTGCAGTCTCTAAACCAATTTTTTTCATTGCTATAGCGAAGAGACTCCGGTCTTCAGCTTTATTTATTGCATCTTGGTCAGCGCCAATCATTTCAACATCGTATTTCTTTAAAACACCTTCTCGGTATAAATCTAAGGCACAATTAAGTGCTGTTTGACCACCCATTGTGGGTAGCAACGCATCAGGTTTTTCCTCCTCAATAATCTTTGAAACGGTCCGCCACTCTACTGGCTCTATATAGGTAGAATCTGCCATAGATGGATCAGTCATAATNGTAGCGGGATTAGAATTCACAAGGATTACTCGAAACCCCTCTTCTCTGAGGGCTTTACAGGCCTGAGCNCCAGAATAATCGAACTCGCAAGCTTGACCTATAACGATAGGACCAGCTCCTAGAATTAAAATACTTTTAATATCATTTCTTTTTGGCATAGATTATCAATTTTTTATATTACTATTAGGGTGATTTTTTATCAGCTCAAAAAAGTGGTCAAATAATGGCGCTGTATCATGGGGTCCAGGGCTAGCCTCAGGGTGCCCCTGAAAACCGAATGCTGGTTTATCTGTACGATGTACTCCCTGAATAGATCCATCAAATAATGATAAATGTGTGATACAAAGATTACCTGGAATGGTTGACTTGTCTATAGAAAATCCATGATTTTGGCTGGTAATCATAACTTTTTTTGTTTCAATATCTTTAACAGGGTGATTGGCTCCGTGATGACCAAATTTCATTTTTAAAATTTTGGCACCACTTGCTAAAGCTAAAAGCTGATGGCCTAAACAAATTCCAAATATTGGAATATTAGTTTCTAATATCTGTTTTATAGCTTCGATGGCATAAGTGCAAGGCTGCGGATCTCCTGGTCCATTAGATAGAAATACTCCATCAGGATTCATGTCTAAAACCTCACTTGCTGGGGTTTCAGCAGGAACTATTATCAGCTCAGCGCCTCGATCAACAAGCATTCTTAAAATATTTCTTTTAATGCCAAAATCATAAACTACTACTTTATAAATCGCTGCATTTAAGCTTTGATATCCTAGGTTTAATCCCCAAGTACCTTCTGTCCATTTTGATTTGGAAGCAATAGTGACTTCCTTGGCAAGATCTACCCCTTCCAAGCCAATAAATTCACATGCCATCTTGAGTGCTATTTTTTCATCAACATCGCCAGCCATCATGCAGCCACTTAAGGAGCCTTTTTCCCTGAGAATACGTGTTAATTTACGGGTATCAATATTCGCAATTCCCAAGACATTTTTTTCTTTTAAGTATTCATCAAGAGTCTTTTCTGATCTAAAATTACTCAATAATAATGGTAGATCTCTTATTACTAGTCCGTTTGCCCAAATCTTCGATGATTCCTCATCCTCAGTATTTGTACCTGTATTTCCGATATGGGGGTTGGTAAAATTTATGATTTGTCTTGCATAGGAAGGGTCAGTGAGAATTTCTTGGTAGCCGGTCATTGATGTATTAAAGACTACTTCGCCAGTGGAATAGCCTTCAGCTCCAATCGACCTGCCTTTAAATATTGTACCATCTTGGAGGACTAAGATAGCTGCCTGATACTGATCGGCGTTCAATGCAACCTCCTTAACGACAAAAAATTAAGTTTGATCTATTCGACAGCTAACAAACTCTAAAAATATTATGCGACAAAAAGTGAGGTGAAACTGCCGGTCTCACCTCATTCTAAAAATACTAGATTTAAATTGCCTAATATTTGGCTGTTAAATGCAAATAAATATAGAATATTTTAGGCGAACCTTAGCAAGCTGTCCAGAGAATCGCAACTCCAAAGATGACTTATGATTTGAGGCCAAGTACATCTTGCATGTCATACACACCATTTTTTTTATTAGATATCCAATCAGCCGCTTTAACTGCACCTCTAGCAAATGACATTCGACTTGAGGCTTTATGAGTGATTTCGATTCTCTCCCCTTCTGAGGCAAAAGTTACAGTATGATCTCCCACGATATCCCCAGCTCTTACCGTTGAAAAGCCAATCGTATTTTTAGGCCTGGCGCCAGTCTGGCCTTCTCGCCCGTATACCGCCACATCATCTAAGTTCAAGCCTAGTGATTCAGCAACTATTTGACCCATATTCAGTGCAGTTCCTGATGGCGCATCTATTTTATTTTTATGGTGGGCCTCAGAAATTTCAATATCTACTTCTTGACCCAAAACTTGAGCAGCAATATCAATCAGTCCAAAGCACAAGTTAACCCCCGTGCTAAAATTAGATGCAATACATAATGCAGATTGTTCAGAAGCAGACTGTAATTGTTGTTTTTGATTATCATCAAAACCAGTTGTTCCGATTACCATGCCTTTGCGGTGCTCTTTACAAATTTTTGCATTAATAAGACATGCTTCAATTGAACTAAAATCAATTAATACATCAAAGTCAGGTAAGACAGCCAACAAATTATCAGTTACTAATACGCCCGTATTAGCAGCTCCAATAAGATTACCCACGTCAGAATCTATCAAGGGGCTACCAGGCCTGACAATGGCTGAGCCTAGATTAACTGAAGCACTATTAATTACAGCTTCTATAAGCGCCCGACCCATTCTTCCAGCGGCACCGTATATAGCAACTCTAGTAAAACTATTTTTCATAACATCGATGATCTTATCAAAAGTTTATTAAATCAATTTATTTTGAGTATTCTATAATAGACGTATTTATACAACTATATGTTTGTGATTTGTTGTAAATTAAGGAGCGAAGCCATCGAAAAACTTTTTTACACCCTTAAACCAAGAATCTCTTTTGGGTGAATTTTTTTCAAGCCCCATAGTATTTTGTAAATCACGGAGTATAGTTTTTTGCTCGCTACTTAATTTAACAGGAGTCTCGAGGACTACCGTGCAAAATAAATCGCCAACTCCGGCACTTCGAACAGTTTTGACACCCTTCCCTTTGAGCCTAAACGTAGTTCCTGTTTGAGTTTCTTCTGGAACTTTTAGTTTTACCGGTCCATTCAAAGTTGGCACTTCAAGCTCATCACCAAGAATGGCATTAATTATGCTAATTGGTAGTTCACAATGAAGATTACGTCCATCTCGTTGGAACAGTTTATGCTTTTGAACATTCATCTGGACGTATAAATCACCAGATGGTCCGCCTTCCGGACCGGCTTCGCCTTCTCCGCTAAGACGTATACGATCACCAGTATCAACTCCAGGTGGAACTTTGACTGAAAGAGTCTTATTTTCCTCTGTTCTACCTTGGCCACGACACACACCACAAGGATTACTTATAGTCGATCCACGGCCATGACATTTAGGACAAGCTTGCTGAACTGAGATAAAGCCCTGTGACATCCTCACTTGGCCGTGTCCACCACAAGTATCGCAAGTAGTAGGAGTAGATCCTTTTTTACTTCCAGATCCATCACATTCCTTACAAGGACATAGTGTTGGTATTGTAATTTTTACTGTCTTTCCTTTTATTGCATCCTCTAGAGTCATATCTAAATTATATTGCAGATCTGACCCTCGCATAGGCCCGGGTCGGCCTTGATTTCTTGCCCCACCAAAAATATCGCCAAAGACATCGCCAAAGATGTCACTAAAGTTGCCATTAGGATCATGTCCCCCGCCAGCTCCTGGTGCAGAATGCCCATATTGATCATAGGCCATTTTTTTTTCATTATCAGAGAGAACTTCGTATGCTTCTGTAGCTTCTTTAAATAGATGATCAGCATCATTATTGTCTGGGTTTCGATCTGGATGATTCTTCATCGCTATACGCCGGTAGGCTTTTTTTATATCTTGTTCAGGTGCATTTTTAGGTACACCCAGTACTTCGTAATAATCGCGCTTAGACATTAGTAATCAACTTTTTAATAATTAACTTTTTAAAAAAATTTAATGAAGATAATCTAATAATTTATCGGAACTCGAATATACTAAAGCGCGGTATAAAAACCGCGCTTTAGCTCATGAGGAAGAAAATCAAAAATTTACTTTCATAAATTTTTTATTTCTTTTTATTTCCTTTCTTAGGTTTAGGCTCTGTTTTTTCTGAATTAGATTTAGATTCTTTTTCGTCAGTTTCAGGTTTCACTTCCTCAAACTCTGCATCCACAGCATCATTATCAGTGGCCGAAGTGCCTGAATCAGCACCAGGATTATCTCCATCTGCAGCGGCTTGCTCAGCATATAACTTTTGAGCAAGAGAACTAGATACTTCTGAAAGTTTCGCTGCTGCTGTATCGATAGCTTCTTTATCATCACCTTTAACAGCTTCTTCAACCTCTTTTACGGCTGATAAAATTGCTTCTTTTTCTTCGTCAGTCGCTTTATCCCCTGCCTCTTCTAAAGTTTTCGTGGCTGCATGAGCAAGTCCATCTGCAGTATTTCTAGCTTGTGCTAAATCTTCAAACTTTTGATCTTCAGCAGCATTAGCTTCTGCATCGTTTACCATTTTTTCAATTTCATCATCGGATAAGCCTGAGGATGCTTTAATAACAATGGACTGCTCTTTTCCCGTTGCCTTATCTTTAGCATTAACGTTAAGGATCCCATTTGCATCAATATCGAAAGTTACTTCGATTTGCGGCATACCTCTTTGAGCAGGAGGAATATTCGCAAGGTCAAATCGACCCAATGATTTATTTCCTGTTGCCTGTTTTCTCTCACCTTGAACCACATGAACAGTCACTGCTGTCTGGTTATCCTCAGCTGTAGAGAAAATTTGAGATTTTCTTGAAGGTATTGTTGTATTTTTCTCAATCAAAGGAGTAGCAACACCACCCATTGTCTCTATACCTAGCGTTAAAGGTGTTACATCTAATAACAATACATCCTTTACATCGCCAGAAAGAACTGCGCCCTGTATAGCTGCACCCATAGCAACTGCTTCATCAGGATTTACATCCTTGCGGGGTTCTTTCCCAAAGAAGTCAGTCACTTTTTNTTGCACCATAGGCATACGTGTTTGGCCACCAACTAATATGACATCATNGATGTCAGAAACAGACTTNCCTGCATCCTTAAGAGCCATTTTAAGTGGCGACATGGTGCGCTCAACTAACTCTTCAACTAAAGATTCGAGCTTAGATCTAGTCAGCTTAACTACTAAGTGCTTTGGTCCAGTTGCATCTGCAGTTATATAAGGTAAGTTCACTTCTGTTTGTTGGCTCGAGGATAGCTCTATTTTAGCTTTTTCCGCTGCTTCTTTAAGGCGCTGAATTGCCATTGAATCTTTTAATAAATCAAAGTCATTTTCTTTTTTAAATTGATCGGCTAAATATTCGATCAAACGCATATCGAAATCTTCTCCACCTAAAAAGGTATCTCCGTTTGTTGAAAGAACTTCGAATTGATGCTCTCCATCCACATCTGCAATTTCAATTATAGAAATATCGAAAGTACCCCCACCAAGATCATAAACTGCAATAACTCGATCTCCTGGAGTTTTATCTAGCCCATATGCTAATGCGGCGGCAGTGGGCTCGTTAATGATTCTTTTAACATCAAGACCAGCTATTTTTCCTGCATCTTTAGTAGCTTGGCGCTGTGAATCGTTAAAATATGCTGGTACAGTTATAACAGCTTCTGAAATATTTTCTCCAGCATAATCTTCTGCTGTTTTTTTCATTTTTTTAAGCACTTCTGCAGAAATTTGTGGAGCTGCACGCTTCTCGCCATTGACTTCGACCCATGCATCACCGTTATCTGCCTTAACAATCTTATATGGCACCATTTTAATATCTTTTTGAACTACCTTATCTTCAAAACGACGACCAATTAATCGCTTCACTGCGAATAATGTATTGGCTGGATTTGTAACTGCTTGACGTTTTGCAGACTGTCCAACTAAAATTTCGCCACCATCAACGTAGGCAACAATAGATGGTGTAGTCCTTACACCTTCAGCATTTTCGATGACTTTTGGCTTATTGCCCTCAAGTACAGAAACGCATGAGTTTGTTGTACCAAGGTCAATTCCTATAATTTTACCCATTTTTTTTCTCCGGGGTTAACGTAACTAAAAAAACAAAAATATTGTCTATATGTAACTATATTGGCTCATTATTCTGTATTTCAACCTTTATCCTGCGATTTATTTTTGAAAGATTATTGAGCCTCTCCTTTTGCAACTACAACCATCGCGGGGCGAACTAATCGACCATTTAATGTGTAGCCTTTTTGAAATACATCTATAACTGTATTCGGAGCAACCGAAGGTTCCTCTAATATACTCATAGCTTGATGTAGATCGGGATTGAATATTTCTCCTTTTGGGTTTACTGAGACTACCTTTTGGCGTTCTAAAAGATCTTGGAAACTTTTTAGAGTTAGCTCAACGCCTTCAGCTAATGATTTAAGTTCACTTTTATCTTGATCAATACTCTCAAGGGCACGCTCAAGGTTATCAACAACCGGCAATAACTCAGCCACGAACTTATCTAAAGAATATTTATGAGCATTTTGAACATCTCTCTCTGAACGGCGAATAATGTTTTGCATTTCTGCCTGGTTTCTCAAAGACTCGTCTTTTGCTTCTATTAGTTGTTTCGAAAGAAATTCGACCTCTGAGCTTAAATCCAAATCTTTTTTGGCAGTAGAGCTTTTCGACTTACTTTTTTTAGGGTCTTTTGCCTTAGATTTTTTTATTGGCTCGTCAGCTGCTTTATTAGGTTCTTTATTTTTTTTTCCCGCCA
>JGI24006J15134_10002262_pt1 | contig 10740 bp, 7 predicted proteins | sample LinPmetageLP53_FD_15134 | JGI IMG/M metagenome (IMG submission 15134) | reverse complement strand
AGTAATCAACAACAAGCAGCTATGCAAAATGCAACAGCTATGGCTTCTTTAGACTTAGCTACAGTAGATCAAAGAACTAAACTAGCAGTTACAAATGCTCAAAACTTTTTACAAATGGACTTAGCAAACCTTAACAATAGACAACAATCTACTGTGTTAGATCAGCAGATGAAACAACAAAGATTATTGTCTGACCAAGCAGCAACTAATGCAGCAAGACAGTTTAATGCTACATCTGAAAATCAAACTAATCAGTTTGTAGCAAGTATGGAAGCTAACATGAGTCAATTTAATGCTTCTCAAGCGAATGCAATGGAGCAGTTTAATGCTTCAGAATCTAACAGAGCATCAGCAATGGAGGCACAGAACACACTAGAGGCAGACAAAGCTAATGCAGATATAGCATCTAAAATTTCAATGTTTGATCAGGAGTTACAATTTAGAACTGATTCATGGAATGCTGCTAATGCACAAGCTGTAGAGCAGTCTAATGTTGAATGGCGCAGGAAGTCTAATACTATTGATAGTGCTGCGCAGAATGCAGCTAATCAACAAGCAGCAGGTTTTGCTTTTAGTTTATCTTCAACTGCACAATCTCAACTATGGCAGGAGCTAAGAGATCAAGCTGCTTTTGATTTCCAAGCTGATCAAGCTGATGTAGATAGGAAAGTTAATATAATTAATGCTGCTCTAGGTAATGAAGCATTTTTAACTAATAAGAGTTTAGCTACTCAAAGAAGCACAATCTTTGGCCTACTTGACGATATATAGGAGTTACAATGGGAGTTTTTAGTAATATTTGGAAAGGCGTAAAGAAGACCTTTAAAAAGATTGGTAAAGGTGTTAAGGGCGCTTTTAAAAAGTTTGGTAAGTTTATGGGCAAGGCTGGCATACTAGGCACAGTTGCTATAGGAATACTTACAGGAGGTATGGGCTTTGGGGCCATGCTGGGAAACTTTGGTGCAACATTAGCAGGTAGTGGTAGTGCGCTGTTGAGAGGTGCAGGGTGGGTCATAGGTAAAGCGGCACAATTTGGTAATATGGTTAGTAGTGGATTTAAAACTTTAACTAGTGGCGTTACTGAGTTCTTTGGACAAGCAGGTAAGTATATTGGAGGAAAACTAGGAATGCCGGGAATGGAGAATATTGGAATGGGAGAAGCTTGGGGTAACTATTCTGATGCTTTGACTAAGAACTTCTCTCAGTTTACTTCAGATGTTTCTTCTTTTGCAAGCACCTCTGCTACTTCAGGACTTAAAGCCACCGCTACTCAAGTTTCTTATGACCCTTATGGATCAGAAGCTGTTAAAGAAAAAGCAATGGAAGAAGCTTTAAAAGATTCCAATCCTAGCTTACTAGCAAAAGGCGCTGAAATGGCTGTTGAAAATGTAGGAAAAAGTGTAACAGAGGTTCCCGGTGCCGTTGTTAAACAAGGTCTAATTCAAGCTGTAATGCCGGGGCCAGAGTATGAAGAACCTCTTTCAATGTCTTATGCACCACAGGTTCAGTTCGCTGATGTAGCAGGTGCTGCCGCAGCAGCTAGGACACCCATGACGGATGATCAACAGTTTGTTCAATTCAACACTCCTTATTTTGATGGAATAGGAGCCTCTAATGGAGCCTTTGGCGTAGGGGCTTTGTATATGAATAGACTTAAAGCTTTTTCAGGGAAATAAATTATGGCTGAAGTAATGTACGATGATAGTGAAATTGAAAATGCTTTTATGGATAGAGCCTCTAAGCTAGAGCGTCCTATGCCGGGAGAATCTTTATCTAATGATCCTGAGAACCCTGCTCCCTATGAAAAGCCTCCACAGTATACCCAGCTTGCTGATGCTTTAGAATACTACTTTGCCACTTTTACAGAGGAAGGTACATACGAAAAACTATTAAGCACTATTGCAGGTGGTATGCCTATCATGGAGCTTGTACAGATTTTTCTATACAAAGGATTTCAAGAAGGTTTATTTAACCCAGATCTAATGATGCTTTTAGCAGAACCTTTGGCGTACATGCTTGCTGCTCTTTGTGAAAAAGAAGATATAGATTTTGTAATTACAAGTGATGTAGATGATGAGGATGAAGAGCCTTCTGGAATGATGCAACAGGCTATGAGTCAAATAAAAGAGGTAGGAACAGAAGAAGTATTACCAGAACCTATGCAAGAAAAAATGTCACTACTAGCACCTAGAGGAGAACAATAATGGCTGAATTAGGCGATGCTTTCAGGGCGTTAGGAACAGGTTTTGCTACGGCAGCTAGTGATAGAGAAGATGAGATGAGAAAACTTCTTAGGGAGCAGTCTCGTCAGCAGCTTCTTACCGCAGCCTTGACTCCTGTAGCAGGTGCATTAGGTAAAACAGTAACTGATTTTATCTCAGAGCCTTTTAAGCAATCTGCTTCTGATTTTTATAGTAGATCAAAGCAAGGGCCGGGAGCGGGTGTCGTTGCCAGCATGAGTGCTATAGACACTGCTAAAACAAATTGGTCTTCTACAGATAAAGAAGTAAGGAAAGGTGGAGGAGTAAACTATTACAAAACAGCTACTGATTCTGTCAGTTTACCTGAACTTCAAAGAATGGGAAGAAAGCGTTTTGGAGAGAACTACGAATCAAATGCAGGGTATCAGACTCTTCTAGAAAACTATTATGTAGCTAGAGATGAAAAAGCTAAGCAAGACTACGCAGAGCATACGGCTACAGGATCTTTTTTAGTAAAGACTGCTACACAAGACGAAAGAAAAGCAGCGTTAGCTAGATTCAACCCTGTTTCTCAGAACATAGGTCAAGCAACTGGTAGGTGGCTTAAAAGATTTTTAAAGCGTGAGTCTTATGATACTTATTCTCAAAGGCAGCTTACTAGTTTAAAAAATGAATTAAATTTAACAGATGCTGATATGCTGAAGTTACAAGAATTAAACACTGCTGGAGAAGAGTACGGCCTTAACAGCCCTGTCATTAGTGCTTTATTTGATACAAAAGATGAAACAGTAGTTCAAGCATTAGATCAGCATCAAAAGAAGTTAATCTTACGTACTGATATTCTGAATAAAGGAGGTGCTGAGCAAGCTTTGTACGAAAATGCTGTGTTTGCAAACAAAGATAGACCTTTATCAGTTGATCAATGGAAACAAGTTAAACAAAATGCTTTGTCTTTTTCTGTAACTAAAGAGGATAAGTCAGATTTTGTTGCACAAATGTTAGTTAGGGAAACTACTCCAGAAGCTGTTAGAGAGTTTGCAAAAAATGACCTAGATAATAAACAAGTTAAACAAATATATGCAGCAGCTTATGACATGGCAGAACAAAAGGTTCAGTCTGATTATTTAAGTGGTAAATATACTACTCAAGGTTCTAAAAAAGATGCTTTTGATTATAAAAATAGAGTAGCAGCTTTTGCTGAAAGTATTATAAATAATGAGATTGAATTAGTTACAGAAGAAAATCCTGATTCTATCTTTGGCTCTAGTTTAAAGGAAAAACTAGCTATCGTACAGCAGAAAGCGACAGTGATTGAACAAAATAAATCAAAAGATCCTAATACACTAGCAGCTAAAAGGACAGTATTGAATATAGGAACAGATGACAGTGCTGCTAATAGAGACATAATGGATGAGTTAATTCGAGTAGGTCAAGATATTTTAATTAATCCTGATCTTACTCGTCGCCAAAAAATAGAAGAGTATGATTCTGCCATAGCTGCTATGAAACAACAAATATTAAAGACCAATTCTCAGTACTCTTCAGTTATTTTTGATCCTAGTAATGAAAGATATAATGCTATTTACGATGAAATAAATCGTAGACCTAATAGAGATGAAGGTCTAAGGGAAGGCTATTCAGATGTTGCTGCTTATTTTTCTAGAGAAAATAGAGAAAAAATAAGAGAAGAGAAAGAGCAAGCAAGAGAAGAGATGATACTGAGAGGAGGAAGCGAACGTCAAAAGCAAGAAGTTATTAGAGAAAGAGAAATAAGGCAAGAGTCTTTATTTTCCCGTCCATCTACTTTTGATGATGATGATGTAGTAGAACAAACGCCTACTGGTGTAGAAGCTAAACAACCTGAAGAAGTAGAACAAGTTGCAGCAGCAGTTTCAAAAATATTTAACGACGGTAAAGCAGCTACTAATATGCTAAAAGAAATAGCTATTGTTGAATCTAATATGGGCAATACTTCAGGCTCTTATGATATATCTGTAGACTCCAAAGGGAACAGAGGCAGTTTAGGTGTTGCTCAAATAGATGAGATTGCTTTTGATGAAGTTCAGCGAAGACTGAAAGGTGGTAAAGGTGTACCTGCTTTTACTCAGAAGTATATAGATCCTATAAAGAAAGCAACAGGAGTTGATGTAAGAGATGTTTCTTACGAGGATTTAGCAGACGATGAACTTAACTTAATCTTTGCAAGATTGTATTTGTTGACAAAGAAAGATCCTATTCCTCCTACAGTAGAAGGTAGAGCTAAATACTGGAAACAAAACTACAACACTATAGCAGGAAAAGGTACTCCAGATAAATATTTAGAACGTCTTAGAGAGTATGGAGTTGATATTTAATGGCTGAGTATGATTTTGGTGACATAGATTTTGGTGGAGTAGTAGATCAAACTTATGATCCCACTGAAGTAACGACTGCTGAAAAAATAGCTGTTGGTGCTGCTCTTGAGCCTATGCTTGGCGGGAATATTTTAAGGTTGGGAACTTCTTTAGTTGATAGTGTTTTTAATGATGATCTTACTATGTCTGAAGCTCTTTCTAGAATAGAAAGTAAGAGACAAAGAGATGTATTCAGAGAATATCCTAAGTTTTTTGGCATGGAAGAAGAACAAGAAGATGGTGCTATTCTCACAGGAAGGGTAGGCACTGCTCTAGTTGATCCTCTTCCTTGGATCATGCCTTGGACTAGAGTGGAAAAGGTAGGTAAGTTAGCGAGTGCTGGTTTTGGTGCTGCTTTTGGGGCAACAGACGCAGCTTTACGCGATAAGATTCTTTATGGTGAAGTTGATCCTATTAATGTTGGAATAAGTGCTGCTTTAACAGGAGGAATAAGTGGCGTATCTGCTGGTATTAGGCAGCGTGTAGGACGAGAAACAACAGAAGTCTCTGAAGACGCTGCTTCAAGAGTACCTATGGAAGCAGATGATATTGCACAGATTATACCTGATTCTACAGATCAAGTTAATGAAGCTTCTATGCCTTCTATGAGAGAGGTAATAAGAGCTTATCAGAGGCAACAGTGGTTTGGACAACCTGAACCAATACAAGTTAGCTCAACAAGCCCCATGCGTGATCTAATTAGAGCGCATAACAGACGTTTAGCTGGATACAGCCAGCCTTTAGCTGACACTGAAGTAGAAGCTTTGCAGAGAGCAACTACAAAAATAGTTAAGCAGGAGACTATAGAACAATCAAGAACAAAAAATCCTCCTTTATCTTACGTTACTCAGCCTATTGTAGAAGCTAAACGTGTAGTTGCTGCGTTAAGTTCAAAAGTTGAAAAAGCAAAAAAAGCTGACAAGCCTGAACTAGAAAAACAGCTTGCACAGGCACAAAACAATTTACAACTTGTACAGAAAAAATACTTTGATACTCAACTAGATGTCATGTTGACTAAAACAGATTCTAGTGGTGCTATTCTTGAAGAACTAAATTCTTCAGGAGAACTTACTAATAGTTTAATGTCTAAGATACTATATGAAGGAACTAGACCTGTAGTAGGTGCTTTAGGAGGTTTTGCAGCAAGCGGAATTATTGGTGATGAAGACGATGAGGGTCTTACTATTGGTCTAATGATCGCTGGCGCAATAACAGGAAGGTATCACAGTAATTTAAGAAAATCAAATCTTACGGCTGTACAGAAAGCAGACGGTGCCATGATGATAGACGAGGGTGCTGGTAGAAACATAAGAACACTTGTAAAGATGCACAGTGCAGGAACTATTGCTACTAAGCTAGATGCTATGGGAGGGTACGCTAAGATAATGGGTAACATGCTATTACAGCGTCCCGGCTCTGGCACTGACTCTGTTGAAGCTAGAGTTAGTAGAGAGACTAGAAAATTTATAGGTCAAGTAGTAGATACTTTGGGTGAAGCTTCTGAAGATTTAAACATCAGAAAGCTCACAGGACAAATTATAAATGGATTTGATTTAAATAAAATTAAAGTAGGCTACAGAGGAATTGATGGTTCATTAGATCCTTTAACTGAAAGCCAGATAGTAGAGGCTCGTAGGCTTGCTCCTTTACTTACTAAGCAACGAGATGAACTTTCTGACAGTGTGAAAGCTGTGGGAATTAAGTTCTCTGATCTTGGTGATAACTATGGTATGGCACAGCTTTACAATATGGATGCTATACGTGGGAATGAAGAAGCATTTAGACAAGCACTTATTAAGGCTATACGAATACAAGATCCTAAAATAAAAGAAGAAAAACTTTATAAAGACGTAGATAAAATATTTGAGGCTATGACGGGAGTTAAGAAGTACGAAGGTAAAGTACAAATAACCAGAGATAATTTATTTTCTGAAGGAAAGTTTAGACCCTTAGAAGATCATTTTGAAAAGCACCGTCGTATAAAAGACCCTGCTGCTAGAAAGTTTTTAGCAGAGCAAGGCTACATAAACTTAGACGCTCAAGAAGTATTTGCTACATACGCAGATAGAACAATAAAGGGAAGAGAGTTTGCTAGAACCTTTGGCGCACAGGGAGAGTTGATTGACTTCATGTTAGGTAAAGTAGACGAAGCTTTTACAGCGGCGGGGACAGACAAAAAACAGTTTGGGGAAGAGTACAAGAAGTACCTTTACGACACTATAGATACATTCTGGGGCAGTTATGGAGCAGATAAAGCAGGGATAGTAGGTCAGACTGTACTTCCCCTACTAACTACCTTAGCCAATTCTACCTATTTAACAAGGGTTACTATTTCATCGTTGGGTGATCTTATTCAACCATTCCAGAATAGCGGCTTTGGTGCTGCATCTAAAGCACTATTACAGAAAGCAGGAAAGACTCCTTCTTTCTCTAGCCAAGCTAATTTTAAATATGATCTAGGATGGGAAAGAGAGTACACAGCATTAATGACTCAAGGTGGAGATCCTTTAAATAATTTCCACCACAGACTAGGGCAGTTTAATAAAGGGTTCTTTAGTCTTGTAGGTCTTGCTCCTCTTACTAAAGCAGCTAGAGGTTTTGCATACGATACAGGTGTTAACAGAGCCTACGCTATCTCTAAGAAATCAAAGTTAAGTTCTGGTGTTAAGAAAGAAATGGAAACACTAGGGTTGTCTACTTCTGATTTAACAACTTTGAAGAGGTACAAGACTGTACAAGCAGCGTTCAATTCAGATGATGGTAGAGTTATTCTTGATAGAGTAGGGCTAAAGCAAACAGATAGAGACGCTATTGTACCTATGGTAGGTAATCGTCTGTTGTTTACTCAACACAAGAATCCCTACATTAGATCATTAGGACAGTTCCTTAGCTGGGCGCAAGCTAAAACATCACAGACTAATAGTTTGATTGAACGTGTAGAAAATGGAGATGGTGCTTTAGCTTTGAGAGCGTTGCTTCTTACTGGCGTGTACGGAGGAGTGCAAGGTTTAAGAGAGTTAGCTAGTCCTAGCTACAACCCAGACGAACCCAAGTACAGTGATACTTATGAAGGATATGCACAATTTGCAAAGAGATCAATGGAGCTATCAGGTAACTACTTACCTTGGCAGATTGATAAATTATTTAGAACTATTGAGTCAGGGAAAAGAGGACAATTTGTTTCAGGTTTAACACCTTCAGCCTCTTATGCTGAGAGTTTTGTAAATACTCTGTTCCAAGTTCAACGGAATGTAGAAGCAGAGGATTATGAAGGAGCCGTATCAGATGTTGCTAGAGTAGTTCCTTTTGGAAGAGAAGTAATAGGATACGGAGAGCGTCTTGGTTTTGATATGCCAGAAGATAGACCCAATAGAGCAAAGGGTGGCATCATAGAAGATGTACCTAATGCACCTGAAGAGCCTGATCAACGGATAGATAAGATGACAGGTATGCCTTACGATCAACAAGCAGGTACAGCTTTTGTAGATGAGGAAGATCCTCTGCGTAGACTAGGGTTCAAAGGTGGGGGAGAAGTAGACCCATTACAGAGGTTAGGTTTTGGGATAGGCAGTCTTGTTGCTAGGCAAGTATCTAAAGCAACTAGAGGCTTTATGGATGATACTCCTCAACGCAGTACAGAAGAGCTTACTAAAGAGTTTGATGACTTAACATCTGCTATCAATAAGGGTGAGACTCCTGAGATGTTTAAAGGTACTTTGCCTGTACAACATGCTTCTTCTGAAAAATCTTTAAAAGAGTTTGTAGATCCTTCAGAAGTAAACCCCTCTGCTCGTTATCCTGAGAATGAGTTTGGTGATAACGCTGTTTATTTTGGAGAGAAGGACAGTCCTTTCACAGCTACTGAAGGTATGTACGGCTATGAGCCTTCTCCTTATTTATACGATGTTGAAGCTGTTTTTGATAAAGCTTTTGTTCTAACCCCTAACACAATAAAACAACTAGCGTCTATTGTTCCTAAAGATCAAAGAGGATTTGGCGGCAACATTGCTAATGCTTTAAAAGATGGTGGGTATGACGGTTTAATTATCAGAGGATTTGACAATTCAGAAAAAACACAGAAAATAGTTGATAAAGCTGAAAATAATGATAACTTTTTTTACGGTATTTTCCAAGATCAAGTAGTATCTTTTGATCCTAAAAAGAATAAAATTTTAGGAAGTCCTGAAGTCCGTCAAGGAATTACAGGTAGAAATATTTCTTTCTCCAAAGGCGGCAAGGTTCTTAGAGCTTTAACTAGAGACAAGTATTCAACAGGTTCTGAAGTTATTAAAAATATGTTGACAGCAGCCGCGTATGAAGTCAGGAAGGGAGATACTTTAAGTAAAATTGCACAGGATGCTGGTTTATCTACAGCAGCGTTACTAAAACTTAATCCAGAAATTACAAATCCTAGCAAGATTCAAATAGGTCAGAACATTAAACTTACTTCTGATAGTGATTCGATGTTTAGTTTTTTTGATAAGCCCCCAAAACAAATACTTGCTAAAGTAACAGGAGCAGAAACCATAGGTAAGCTAGTGGAGCCTTTAATACCTACGAATGTTAAACAGCTAGTTAGAGATGTTTTTGGTTATGAAGATCCTATTACTGAAGATAATTTAAAACCTCAAGAACTTGAATCTTTAAAGAAAGCAGTTGGTGTGGCTCGCGGAAGAGGATCTAATATTGTAGAGTATGACGATTATGGCACTCAAGCTAAAGGAGAAAGTCAATACGCAGACGTTGGTGGCGGTTCCATGCTTGGAAAGCTAGGAGATCCCTCATATTCTATGAAAACTTTTATAGGGCAAGGCGGGATTACTCAAAATGAACAAGGTGAAACTATTGTTTTAGATAGGTACAACTTTAACGATGCTGTAGACGGTAACTTGTTTGGCTTTGTACAGGGTGTGGCTCAAGCTGGCATAAGTCCTTACCTGCAAGCTAGAAATGTAGGTAGACATTTTGGTAGTGGGCCGGGAGAAGGAAGCCCGATAGCTATTAACTTAGGTAAAATTTAGTTTTAGTTTTAAGGTACAGCTTGCTGGCTTTACTTCCTTTATTATTTTTATTAGGGATACATATGTACAAATATTTTTCAGACAAAGAACTAGAATGCAAGCACTGTGAAGAGCAGGGTATTGATCCTGCATTCATGCAGAAGGTAGATAAGCTGCGAGACAAGATGGGATTCCCTTTTCCTATCACTTCTGCGTACCGTTGCCCAGACCACCCCATAGAAGCTCGTAAAAAGGCCGTAGGCGCTCATGCATCAGGAAGGGCTGTAGACATAGCGGTATCCCATAAAGACGCTTACAGGCTCTTACAGGGCGCTCTAGAGGTAGGTTTCACAGGCATTGGTGTAAGTCAGAAAGGAGGGGTAAGGTTCATACACCTAGATGATCTACCAGATTCTGAAGGTAGACCAAGGCCACACGTATGGAGTTATTAATGATTTTCTACACTGAGGATCTTTTGGGTAAAGTCTATAAGACATATCAGCTACATCAAGCTAAACACAATATGCCTTTTATGCGCCTTGAAGACTTCCGTTTAATGTTTGAAGAGCAACAAGAAATAATTGTAAATGAAATAGAAGAGGAAGAAGCTGATGGCGATTCCAGTTATTGATGGATTAGTAAAGCTGGGAGGTACTTGGCTAGAAGGTAAAGTAGCTAAGACCAAAGCTAAGGCAGAAGCAGAAGCTACTGTAATGGTAAAGCAAGCTGAGTCTGTTGCTGATTGGGAAACTGCTATGGCTAGAGCGTCACAGCAGTCTTGGAAAGATGAGTGGCTTACACTTTTATTTAGTGTACCTCTTGTACTTTGTTTCTTTCCTGCAACTGTAGAATATGTACAAGCAGGTTTTGAAGCTTTAGAAGCTATGCCAGATTGGTATCAGTACAGTTTATCTGTAATTATTGCTGCATCATTTGGCGTTAGGTCTGTAATGGGAATAATGAATAAAAGGAAATAATTATGAGTGACGGAAGCATTAGAATACCCCAGTGGGGATTACCTATAGGCGCTGCTGCTGTAAGCTTAGCAGTTGCTTGGGGCGTACTACAAGCTAATACTGCATTTGCCGCAGAAGATCGTGAGCGCATATCTCAGATAGCGGAGGAGACTGCAAAAAAGGCTCAAGC
>JGI24006J15134_10002259_pt1 | contig 10755 bp, 3 predicted proteins | sample LinPmetageLP53_FD_15134 | JGI IMG/M metagenome (IMG submission 15134) | reverse complement strand
AAGCTAGACGTTCTTGCGGCGTTACACCTAAAGCTTTTTGAGCTTCGTCTGCCAGCTGACTTTGCTTACTTTCGTCTTGGTTTTCCATCAGTTTACGCCACTCAGGAACTTCTTTAAGCTCAGAAAAAGAACGAGATCTTCTAGCGTTTAAGGTATCATCAATTAAAGCATCTACATAGTCATCTAATCGAGGAGTGTCTGGCGACATTCCAAGATCTTTCATTTGTTTTTCAATATTAGAAGCAGCAATATTAATAGTTTCTGGCTTAAAATAATTATCTACTTTGTTAGAAAGTCTTTCGGCTAGTGGAGAAATAAGTTTGGTAAGACCTTTAACAGCTGCGCCTGTCGCATATTTCTGGCGTGTTACTGTTCCTCCACCATTCATTAAAACTTTTAAAGGATCTTCTTCGTCCATAAAAGCAGAACCAGCTTGTTGGTTATAAGGCTGACCTGTTACTTTATCTATGCGTTCGTCAGGCTCAGCGGGTGCATTAGGCACATCAACTTCGCCGCCTTTTTTTAAAGCAGATCTAGGCTCGTTGCGTTTTTTCACTAAGGTATCTGTAAATATATCTTTTTGAAGCTGTCTTGCAGTAGCTTTAAAATCCCTAACAGTCCCTTCACCTAGTATTTGTTTTCCAAAATAACTACCACTAAGCAGCGGAACTTTCCCAGCTAACATAGGAATAAGTCCCTGCTCCTTAAATTTAATTGCATCTGATGCTAAAGGACCGAAAGGCAGAGCAGCAAAAGGAGCGGCATTCTGAGTATACATAGAAGACTCTCTAGCTCTTTGAATGCTATCAAAAAATATTCCGTTGCCTCCAAACCTAGTGATAGCGTCCTTATTAATCTCCCATTGTGTTCTGCCCTTTTCGCTTTCTCCATCGCTACGCAAATAGTTAGTCCACCGCGCCACCCCGGTCATAATAATACCGGCTGCAAGCGTTTTATGAACGTTACGTACTGGGTCTTTAATAATAGCTTTACCCGCACCTTTTAGTATTGTGTTTGTAAACGCTATTGGATATCCTAAAAGCTGAAACGCAATGGCGGTTTTAGGATTAGAATGCAATAAAGGCTTTAGTCCAGACATTGCTGTAGGCTGCAATATAACAGAGTTTGCATAACGTGCTGCTCCCCCTAAAAATTTATCTTGAAAGAAAGCGTCTTTTCTATCAGCTCCTTTATTAAACCATTGGACAGCTTCATCAGGATTAATGCCCAGCTCGCGCAGCTCTCCTGCAAGAGTTTTAAAACGCTTGTTTGAAAGCCTTCCACCATTAGCTGCTAAAGCTTCAATGTTTTCATTTATAAGGAGCTTTCCTGACGCATAAGAACTGGTCTGTACGAACCTAGTCCACTGATCCAGCAGTGTTAATTTAAAGAATTTGTTGCTTGCTTTCTGTAAGCTTTCGTTCATTAAATCATCGCCAGCAAGACGGTTGCCTTGTTGAGCCAGTGCTTGATCCATTCCTATGCTAAACTTACGCATTTCAGAAAAAGCTTCTTTAGCTGTAAGATTATTATTTGTTTGTAATTTATCTAGTAAGTCGCCCGATATGCTTTTCTGTGACATCTCTAGTGCTTCGCCAAATCCTTTAACAGATTTAACAACCCCTGCTTTGCTTATGTTTATAAAAATTTCTGATAAACTTGAAAGTGTAACAAGGGGCAAGAGTGCTATACGATTAACAAAACCATAAGTATCTACTGCAGTTTGCATGGGTTTGTCAAAGCGTTCCATACCTTCGCCAGTAGCTGTTTTATAAAGAAGATTTATTCGCTTGATATCTCTTTCAGATAATGTTTCGCCTTTAGCAGCAAGCTCGTTTTTTATACGGTTTGTCCAAAGCTTTTGAAACTGCGCTAAATTATTAACGCCCAAAACTCTGTGCTTAGCAATAGACTTACCTGCTTGGAAAGCGTACATGTTAAGTGAGCCTAGAACATCCTCGTTTAAAAACTCTTGAAAGGCTGCATCGTTTTCAAGCTCATTTAGTTTTCTTTTAGCAGAAAAGAAGTGTCCTCCTGATCCCCCTGAATCTATTTGATCTTTGATGCCTAACATGTCTCTGACGGTTTGCTCTCCTGTCCCGGGAGCATAGCCGCCTTTTTCTTCTAAGAGCTTTGCAAGTTTTTGTGGGTTAGCTTCAATAGCTTTCCTGTCCCACATACGAGGAATATAATTCTTAACAAGCTTGTCAATAACGCCTATGTCTTTTAAAGAAGTTCCCATTTCCCTGTAAAGTTTTCTAATATTTCCAGCAGCTACATTAATTGCTCTAGCAGTCTCCTTATCTAAATTTTTAGAGACTGCAGCTTTATTTCCTCTTAGTGCTAGCATAAGAAGGTCATTTATATCTGTAGCTAGTGTCCCTTTAGCAGAATGAAGAGAAATGTCTTCTACAATAGCTCGAAACTTTTCACTGAAGCCACCTGTAACTTGATGTTGAACTTCAGACAAGTCTTTTTCTACTACTTTTGAAGAGTAATCAAAACTCCCTGTTCCAAACTCATGGCTGAATTTAGCTTGTAACACTCTTGCAGATGCAGAGAGGCTAGTATAAGGCGACAAAATTCCAGCCGCTTTTCCCAAAAAATTCCCAGTAAGATTAGAGTAAGCTTTAAATAAAGCTTGTTTTGTTTTATTCTGTATTCCTTCAGCCGTAGTCTCTGATGAAATAGCAGCTCTAATTTTATCTCTTATTTCTTGTTTTGTTTTCTCGCCGCCGCCTATATCCTTTACGAAATCATCAATATCTATATCGTCTACGTTTATGTCTTTAAATTCTACATTGTCTCCTGATCCTTCAAGTAAGCGCCCTGTATCTGCAACTATTGTTCCTCCGCTTGCAGGTATAAACTCTCCTTCTAAAGCTTCGTCAAACATTTCAGATGTAGGAACAAGTTCCTTAGAAGGATCCGTTCCTTTTGAAAAATACTTTGCGCCTAATTTTGTAGCTCCATATAGTCCAGCACCCGCTAAAGCTCCTATACCGGAAGTCAGTGCGGTTTGACCTAGATCTCGTTCAGTTCTTTTATCTATAGAAAGTTCAAGTTCTTGGAATGCAAGATCGTCTACTGCACCATAAAGACCACCAATAGCAGCACTATAAGCATAAGGGTTTTTACTTCCTACGGCTAGTGAAGCTTTCATAGTTAGATCTAAAGCTTTTTTACCGGCTGTTCTTCTAGCGATATCTACAGGGAGTGAAGAGCCTCCACTGAAAATGGCTGCTGCAATAGTGCCAATAGTTTCAGCGTTAAAGATAGCGTCTATGCCATAGTCTTTAACAGCTTCGAGGGTTTCTCCTGCGCCCGTTAAAGAAGACAGTTCAAATCGGTTCTGCAGTAAACGGTAAGAAGATTTAATTTCGTCAGGAGCATCTGATAGCAGAAAGGCTTTGTTAGCTTTAGTGCCTATTCGAAAAACATCATCTCTCATATACTCAGGGATGTCTGTCTGTTCACCAATAGTTGCTGGGTCTAATAGTGCAGACCCTAACCCTCTCTTGTCTGCCATGTAGGATGTTACGTCTTCAAAAGCGGTTATAACTTGGCGGTCATTATCAAAATCAGTGACGCTATAGTTACCTTCAGTCGGAGTATAATCCGCTTGGTCTAAAGCCCAGCCACCTTTAAACGTTCCATCTGTTTCATAGAATTCGCGCTCAGTAGTTTCGCCAGACGCTGCGTATTCTGCAACTTCTTCAGTCAGCGTTTTTTCGGACATTAAGTCTTCTCCGTAATCGTTCCGTATTCATCCGCGTATTTTTTATAATTAGAAGCAAGCCTTTGTTCTATAGGCTTATAGCTCTTAGCCGTAAACCGCTGTTTTGAATAGTCTCCTGCGGCTTTTAACGTAGCTAAGTCTTCTTGAATAGAAGCATAAAGTTTCTTTTGTATGCCATACGGTGTTGCTGTACCACGCCCTGTAGTAGTCCTGCTTAACATAGAAGGCTGTACAGGGACAGTGAGTTTAGAAATGTCTACAAGTACAGGCGCTGCCGGAGGTTCTGGGGCAGCAGGAGTAGTAGTAGCAGTAGTAGGGGCCGTTGCCGTTGTAGGTGCCGGTACAGGGTCAGGCATTTTAACTACGTTAGCTTTGTCTAGTCGCCGTTCTGCTGCAGCTACATATTCAACTAAGGAGTATTTTTCTAAATCTAAAACTTCTTTAGATAGTATGTCAGCTATTTGTTTATCCTTTTTAAGGCGTTCATAAGCAGGAGATCCTTCGTCTGGCTCGCCAGCTAAAATAACTTCTAGGTCTGCATTTGCTTCTTTACGTTCGTCAGCTGAACTATCAAGATAGGATCTAATAAAATTAACTCCGTCATTTCCTGAAAGATTTAGATATGCCTGTTCATTAAATCGTGTACTTCCCAGAGTAGAAGTCTCACTCATTGATCTTAAAGTTCCATAAGGATTGTCTACGCCTACTCCATTTTTAAATGCGCCTCCGCTTAAACTAAAATCGGGATCTCTTGAGAATATGTCTAAAGCAATCTGCCCAGCTCTCTTAGGCGTAACGTCTAGATCGTCTTGTATACTAAGAGCTGCTGCAGCTAAATAAGAAGCCATTTGTTTTTCAGACTCTGCTATAAACTCGTTTTTTTGTTTAGGTTCAGTATATTTAAATTTTCCTAATGCAAGCTGTACTTGAGAATTTAGTTTGTCTCTAGTGCCTGGGGATAAGTCTTGCATTAGAGCGTAACCTACATTCAGCCTTGCTGGATTTTCTGCAACTCTGGCGGCACTAATCAACATGCCTCGCTTAGCCCTTGTCTGTCGTTTACTGTGTTGTCCCAACGCCTCACCATCTCTAGTTACAGTCACTAGAGTAGTAGCAGTCTCTCCTGTTGCTCGACTATATACTGTCACGGGCCGAACAAACTCTGTAGTTTCTTCATCTCCAAAAAGGCCCATCCCTTTAGAGACTACTTTTTCAATCGTCCCATATTTGATTGCAGGATCTTTAAAGTCAAAACCTTCTGGGACATGCTCAGCTATGATGGCTGAGAGCGAGGCATCTCCTCTCGTCAGTTTATACGTTGCTTGGAAGGCGTTTAATTGCACTGCACTATCATAAATTGAGGAGGCTTTAGCGCTTATCTGTTCATCAGGTGTTAGACCCATCAGCTTTCCAAGCCCTTTAGTAATTCCTTGCTGAAGGTTTTGTGGATTAGATTTTTTAATCTCAGTTAAATAAGCATCTTTTCCTTCGTGAACACCTCGTGTACTCATGTATTCGTTCTTGGCTTTTACTCTTGCGATGTGAGCAGCTTTAAGTTTGTTTCCTACATCTACTCCTATCCCTTGCAAGGCCCTATCATATTGAATTTGGCGATATGTTCCTGCAGGACCGAATTTTTTATCCAGTGTCGGACGCGCCAAGTTCATTCCTTGCTCGGCCCAGAAAGCATTTTCGCCTCCTTTATAAGCTTCCAGTTGTTTTTGTGTTGCGTCTATTGTTGTAGTTGCATCATAAGCATTTCTAGTCGTAAGAACATCTTGTGTCATTTGTTCAGTATTTAAAAACGCATCTGCTTTATTTTGAAAATACGCATTGCCAAGACTTAGACCAACACTAGTACCAATTCCCATAATTTTAGCTTGTTGGGCTTTTCTGTCTTCTCTTCTACGAAATGCCTTTTCTTTTGCGCGATTAGTTTCGCGCACGTTTCCTAAAAGTCTTTCTCCAAAAGCACTAGAGCCTTCATTTTTATTTGTAGTCATATCTTCAATAGCCATAATCTATATCCCTTCTTGTGGTGCTGCCATGAGGCTAGGCTGTTGGTTTTGGATTGGTTCAGGCGCTGATTTATTATCTAAATCAAGTTCAGGTAGTTCTGAAAGATCTGCTTTCATTTCTGAAGTTATTATTCCTGCTGGAATTCTTCCAGTTCTTGACTTTGCTTTCATTTCTTCTAGTCTTTCCTTTTCAAAACTTACATCCATTATTTTTTCTTCTGCTTCATCGTCTTCTTCTTCACCTCTATAAAAAACAACATCAATGTCTTGACGCTCAGCAAGCGCAAGAAACATATAAGCTAACGGCTCAATAAGCATTGTCATTAAATCGGGGTTAAACATTCCTTCTTGGAACTCTGTTTTTAAAACTAACTGTACTAAGCTCATAATAGGCTGACCATCAGAAAGTGCTTCCATTGCTGGTACATAAACTTCAGGCGTTGTTATTTTTTCCCACAAGTATAAAGAAGCCGAAGGCAGTTCTGTAAACTTAGGCGGTTGTTCAAAAGGAGCAGGGTTATCAGGATCATTAGTTAACGATTGACCTGCAATAGGTCTACCCATAGTGCTTCTAAACTCTTCGAACTCTTCATCTTCCATTTATTTTATACCCTCATCTGCTGTGGTTGTGGCCCTAACATTTTTAAATACTGGGTGTATGCTTGAGTGTCAGTTCCATAAAGAGCTGATGGGTTTACTTTACTTTGATAACCTGCAACAGCTACCCCTGATTCTGACATATTGCTTTGATTCATACCGTAAGTGTTTCCTGGAATGTCTCCTAAAGCAGTTGAGTTGTATGTAACTTGAGCTGCTTCTGGTCGATTTAAAGCTGCTTGTGCTGTCATGTTTGGAAGATCTGTTACAGTGCTTGTAAAATTATCAACAAACTGTTCTGGTACTTTTGCAATGTTAGTAGGAAAATCTAAAATTGATTGTTTTATTTTTCCCGGTAATGCTGATACGTTTTCTATAATCTGCTCTCCAAAATTCAAATGTGCAACAGCAGGACTTTCAGTACTTCCAGACGTTACTACGTCTGTTCCTATTACTTTACGAGGTGTAACTGTAGGTTTACGCGCTAACAAACTATTAGAAGGTTCTGGATTAAGTTGATAACTTCTTACATCTCCAGCATCTACTCCAGTTAAAAATTGAGGCATTGTTTCTGGTGTATAAGCAATAACTGGTCTATTAGGAACTGTCCCTGCAAGATCTTGAAGTGTTGCTTTAGGAGTTCTAAACCTAGTATTTGGGCCAGCGCCTGGGGCGTAGTCAAGTGTGCCTCCATCTATTAATGAGTCTGTTGCTGCAAGGTCTGTTACATTTTTTGCTGCTGCTATACTATCAACACTAACTCTGTCTGGAACTGTGTAACCTGCTGTTCCAAATTTTGTTGCCCCTGCTGTAGGTTCAATACCTATAGCCGTATTAAAAGCCTCTACCGTACCAGAAGCGTTCTTCATTACGCTATTTTGTACGTTCTTCCAAGCTTGTCCTGCTGAAGGCGCAGCGCTTCCAATGTTAACGCCTGGGATTTTATTTAAAGCAGTCTTGCTGAACTCGCCTATGAAAGAGCTAATGCCTTCTGTTACGGTTGAGAAAGCTTTAGCACCAACTTTAACAAAGTTACCAGCAGCTTGAAGCACACCGCCAATTCCGTTAGCAAGTCCACTACTGCTGCCTAAAAGTCCAGTACCCCGAGTTGCTTTTAAAGCACCTTTTAAACTCCCTTCTAATATTCCTTTATCCATTAGTTTAGTTAAACTTTTAGTAGCTACTTCTCCTGCTTTAATAGTTGCTGTCTGTGCTGCGGTAGCTGTTCCACTTCCTACGGCTTGAGTTGCAGCGTTTCCTGCGGCTGCTGCGGCTTGAGAAGTGACAGCAGTTGAAGCGACTGTTTCTGCTGTTGCACCTACAATACCTTTAAAGACTCCCGATAGTCCTTTCATTAAAGCCCCACCAATTCCTGGAAGAATAAACATCATAGCTATTTGGCCTAGTATTCCGGCTTTACCCATGAATTTTCCAAACCTTTGGAATTGTTTTTTAATGCCTTTGCCGATCTTACTAAAGACNTTTTTAATGCCTTTNCCGATCTTGCTAAAAATCCCCATCTATAATCTCCTGCCTTACTTTTATATTTATGAAGTTATTGGAGCGCCAAAAAGCCCNTTAACNAAATTAACAAGACTAGTATTAGTCGCGCCTCTGCCTTTATAGTTAGCTGCTTCATTTCCTAAAGCTGCTTGAATNAGTGCAGCCTTTCTACCTTCTTGGCTTTCAAAGGCTGACCGTATATAAGTAGCTTCATCTCTTTCTTGNTGCCAGAATTGAGCTTGTTCTGAAGATGTCATAGCAAAAGCATTCTGAACATTCTGTCTATTAGCTTCATTAGTGGCTGCGCTTTCAGCCGTGTTAGCTTGCCTACGCCACTGGACATTAGACTGTTCCACTGCTTGGGCGTTTGCTGCGTTCCATTGGTCGCGCTGTAAGTCTGTTTGTTCGTTAAACTTTTGAACATCTATGTTCATTTGTTCTGTGATTTGGGAGGCTTGGAAAGTCATTCCTGCTTTTTCAGAAGCTCTTCTGTTAGCCGACTGAGCATTAAACTGTTCCATTGCATTTGCTTGAGAAGCATTAAACTGCTGCATCTGTGAAGCCAGACTATTATTAAACTGGTTTGTTTGATTTTCTGAAGTAGCATTAAACTGCTTTGAAGCATTTGCAGCGGCTTGATCAGAAAGAAGTCTTTGTTGTTTTGTTTGTTGATCAAGAATAACACCCTGCTGTCTGTTACTAAGGTTAGCCATATCCATACCTAGAAAGCTTTGAGCGTTAGTAATAGATACTTTTGTACGCTGATCAACAGCCGCCATGTCCATTGAAGCAAGACTTGTAGCGTTTTGCATTGCTGCTTGTTGCTCGGCGTTAAAGTCTGTTAAAGCCATTGTTTGCATAAACTTACTGTTAGCTATTGCTACTTGTTGGTCTGCGCTAAACTGAGTTAAGTCTATGTTGGCATTAACACTCGCATTTGTAACGGCTCTTTGCTGATCTACATTAAGCTGGGCTACACCCATAGACTCTGCAATTTTTGCGTTAGTTAAATTTGTTTGCATTCGGTTGTTTAAGTTTGCAAGTTCTGTCTGTTGTTCTGCACTCATGTTTTCTGAGCTTGCTTGGTTCAGAGCAGATAGATTAGCTAACTTCATTTGTTGATCGTTAGTAAGATTAGCCAGTTTCATTTGCTGATCAAAGCCAGCATTTTTAGACAAGAAGTCTGCGGCTACTTGCATTTCAGCTAGGCGTTCTTGTTGAACCGCCGACATGTTTTCAGACTCAGTAGCATTGCTGTACTGCAAGTTAGCTAATTCTATTTGCTGCTCGTTGCCTAAGCTTTGTGCTGCCATAGCTTGGACATTTTGTGCGTCTGTTTGTGCTGCTTGCTGGCGGTTAGAGAGGTTTTGAGTTCTTGTTTGCTGCTGCATTTGTTCTGTAGTCATTACAGCGTCTTGCGTAAACTGGCTCTGCATGGTCTTCATTTGCTGAGCCATCTGCGCTGTTTGAGATCCTGCTGCTTGACGATTGCCTAAGTTAGTTAGGCGTAGCTGCATACTTTGTGTGGCTTGAGCCATATTAGCTTGTTGTTGGTTGCTTAGGTTCTGAGCCGCTGTAGCTTGTAGTGCTTGAGCGTTACTTTGAGCCATAGGCATTGCAGTTTGAATAATTGCATTAAACAAAGCATCTCTACCAACTGTCGAGGCCGATAACCCACGTTGTGCTAACATAGCATTAACTTGTTGTACTGCTGGTCTAGCCCAAGCAGGAGTTACGCCTTCTTCCATTCCCGATAATAAGTTTTCCATCTGTGAAGATACAAGAGCTTCAGTAGGAAGCGCAGCAATAGCAGCTCTAACTTCAACGGGCTGTTCATCTACGCTTGCTGTAAACTCTGCTGGATCTTCTACAATAGAAGCACTAACGTCTTCAGGCAAATCTCCTATGACTACGAGCATTTCAGAAGCGCCAGCTTTAGCCGCTGTGCCTGTTATTGCACGGCGTTGGGCGGCTTCAAAGCCTACTGTTTTTATTATTTCAGCTTGTTCGCCGGTGGCTTTTGTGCCTGTAATGGCTTCTCTTTCGGCAGCTTCGGCTGCTTGAGCTTGAGTTACAGTAACAGGTTCACGAATATCTACTTGCCCTACTTGAGATGCATCAGATGCTGTTAACTTTCTTGCAGGATCTTGCAGTGCAGCTAGTTCTTGCGCTGCATCTCTATCTCCTGCTTTTGCTCTTTCAGTAAGAGTTCTAATTTCTTCGGGACTTGCAGTAGACTGATCTCCAACTGTGCCTTGAGCCGCTTGCGTTGCTGCCAGGGCTGCGGCTCTATCCGCTGTATATCCAGCCGCGTCAAAACTAGCGGGTTCGTCTGCCCCTGTCGCTGTCCCTGTTGTTAAAGGATCAAACGTAGGAGCATCAACACCGCTAGTGTTAACGGTTTTAGCGTCATCAAGTTGTTGAACATTTCTTGGAAGCGTTATATTAGCGTTAGCTAATACTGTTTGTGCAGCTAATCTTTTTTTGTACTCTGCTGGGTCTTTCCAATTTATTGGTGGAGTAGACAATAAGCGTTTAGCACTTTCAATTTCTGAACCTGTAGAGTCTAATATTTTATCAGTCTTCATTACTAACTTAGGATCATCTAAATCTACAGGGTCAGGTGTTTTTCTTTCTACGTTTATTGGCCCACGATAATAATCGCTTGGCTCATCGGTAGTGTTATTGTTGTTGTTACTACTGTTATTATTACTGTTGTTGCTGTTGTTATTAGATCCCTCGTTAGCACTTTCTTGTCCGTAGTTAGGATTTTTATATGTTTCTATTCCATAACCAGTCCGTACCGAAATATAGGGGCTGGTATAGTTAACAGTCTCTGTCCAAAAAGGCCAACCGCCCGGAGGAGGGTCGTTCTGATCAGGATAGTCATCGTCTGAC
>JGI24006J15134_10002255_pt1 | contig 10762 bp, 12 predicted proteins | sample LinPmetageLP53_FD_15134 | JGI IMG/M metagenome (IMG submission 15134) | reverse complement strand
ATTTTTACAGTTTGTCAACTATTAATAGATGACTTAAAACAAAAATAAACATGAGATGTAAAAAATGCAATTCAGCAATGACTTATTATTCTGGTGCAGGTGATGACAAATATTACTTTTGTCATGGTTGTGATATTGTAGTTTTTATTAAAGACTAACCCTCACAGCTACCACACTCTAAAATGTTTCTTGCAAAGTCCTGTGCAGAACTCTTACTAAACTGATAGTATAAGGTTTTTACTCCTTCCTCATGTGCATACAAATACAACTGATTAATTTGTTTAGCTGATACAGAAGGGTCTATCATTAAGTTAAGTGATTGTGATTGATCAATATACTTTTGTCTTTGTGCTGCTTGTAGTACGAGTTCCTTTGGTGTTATCTCTACAAATGATTTAAACACAGCCTTAGTAGGAAAGTTCAAGTGTTGTACACTTCCGTCTTTTTTAAGTATAGACTTCCATGTCTTATCATTATTAATACCATGTTTTTCTAACTCACACTCTAAAAAAGGATTTTTATAAACTGTTTTAGACTTAGCAAGATCCTTAATAAAGTAGTTAGACTTAATAGGTTCTATACCCATAGAGACTGCACCATGTATAAAGGAGCTAGATTTAGTAGGAGCTATAGCCATAAGTGTAGTGTTAGCATAACCTTCTCTTAAACACCTATATCCATATTCAGAGTTTAGTTTTCTTGAGGCTATTTCACTTCTATCTTTTATTGTTCTAAATATCTCTGAGTTAAGTTGTTTAGCTTCTAGTGATTCAAACTCTATAAGCTTTGATTGAAATAAAGAATGGTATCCTAATACACCTAAGCCAATTGCTCTGTGTTTTTCTGCAAAGTTATATGCTCTTTTCATTCCGGGCATTGTTTCTGACTTGATAATGAACTCATCCATAACAGCATTTAAAAAGTATACATAAGTTTGTACTGCATCAGTCTCTTTGATCTCATCCCAGTGTAATAGATTTATAGATCCTAAACAACACACAAAAGAATTATAACTATCTGTTGGCAGCTGTATCTCTGAACATAGATTTGATGCTGTAATTTCAAGTCCTATTTCTTTATATGGAGAATTATTATTACTATTATCTTTAAACATTATATAAGGATATCCAAACTCAGATCTACGCTGTATAATCTTAGCCCAAACTTTACGTTTTTTTCTGTCTCCTTCTTTCATTTCTTTCATCCATTCATCAGTAACAGTAATACCATACTGTAAGTTTTGTATAGGGTTACCTTCAGTACCTATGTCTAGGAACTCAGCAATATCTGGATGCTCTACAGGTAAATATACTGCACATGCACCACGTCTAGCTTCTGATTGTTTACATACATCAACTACTGTATCATACATCCTAGCATAGTGAATAGGACCATCAGCATGACCGCCTGTAGATATCTCACTACCTCTTGGTCTAATGTTTCCTAAGAAAGCACTTGTCCCTCCGCCATACTTAGACATCATACCTATTTCACGGCCTGCGTTTAGTATACTATCTAAGTTATCATCTATATTAGAACCATAACAACTAATAGGCAAACCTTTTTGTTTACCAAAGTTAATCCATACAGGAGTAGATAAAGAGTAAAAACCACGTGCCATATAGTCTTCAAACTTTTCAGCAAAGCCTTTGATGTTTAAATATTTTTCTGCCTTAATAGCAATGTCTTTTATTCTTTGTTCTGGTGTTTCAGTTATATAACCTCTAGACAGAAACGTTCTGCTATCTTGATTAAGCCAGTAATATTTTTTGTATTCCATGTTTGCTTTTTTAAAAGAGATCATCTTCAGTTATACTTTTACTTTTTTTATTGTAGTCTACACTTTTTTTATAGAAGAAATCTCCTTCTTTAGTAGCTGTTATCTCTATATCAAACCATTCTACTTGTTTTAATTTGTTTTCATCTACTTCAAATATAGTTTTCATTCCTATTTTTTGTAGTGAGTTGTTGAATCTATTCTTTATAAAGTTTTCAATTGTTTCTTTTGGAAGAAAAGATAGTTCACCTTTTTCAAATATCCAGTCTAATATTTTACATTCTGCTTCATAAGCCTTGTGACAAGCAGAATAAATTAACTGCCTGAACTGTGAGTTAAACCAATGTGGGTTTTCTTTTTTTATTATGTTTATTAATTCTGCACCAAAGTTTCCATGTATTTCTTCTTCTTTACTGGTGGCTTCAACAACGTTAGAGATTCCTTTAAAAAGGTTTTTCTCTTTGTTAAAAGACATCATGATTAAGAACTGACTAAATAAACTAACATGCTCTATAAATAAAGAGAATAGAAGGACAGACTTAGTATACATTTTATCATCACTACTTCTTGTACCATCTAAATATTTTTTTAAGTATTTAATTCTACCTTTAATAGCTGGTACCTCAACAACAGTTTCAAATTCTTTTTCTAAACCTAAGATCCTCAACAGTCTAGCATAGGCATCTTTATGTCTTACTTCAGATTCTGCAAAAGTAAAACCTACATCTCCTATTTCTGTAATAGGCATACGCTTATATAAGTCTCCCCAAAAAGTTTTTACATTAACTTCTATCTGAGCAATGGCCAACATTGTTTTTTTAATAACATCTTTTTCTTTAGGTGTTATAGTGATTTTAAAGTCTTGTATGTCTTCTGTGAAATTAAATTCTGTATCTATCCAATATGAATGTCTTATTGCATCTTTGTATTCTAATAATTGTGGATATTGATAGGGTAGTATATTTAGTCTGGGTTTAAAGATGTCTTTCATATTTTATATGTATTTAATTGTTAAGGACACAAAAGCCACACCTCCTGAGTAAGAAATGTAGCCATTGAGTAATTATAATTTAAGAAAAATTGGTAAGACAAAAAAACCTTACAGATGATATTTTCATATTTTGCATTTACTTACTTAATGATTTTATAATTGTAATATATTTTGTATATTATTATTATACACTAATTACACTTATAGAACAAATATAATATATTATTTGACTGAGTGCTTCAAATTTTGTATATTATTAATATAGTGTTTAAAATTAATTATTATGTTTAAAAAATTTGTAAGTATATTATGGACATATAGCCCACAAGACTATTGGATAAAACTTTGGTCTAAAACATCTTTAGATGAAAAAGTAAGAGCGTTAGCTTCTGACTTACAGTACAGATATGGTTTGACAGCATCTGAAATTCAAGATGTTGCTAAAGCACTTAAAGAAGTAGGAAATCAAATGGGTGATATTGCAGGTGCAGTAAAAGGTAATGCTAGAAAAGGCAGAAAGAAAAAAGAAATAAAGTAATGTCTAGGATATTACACAATACATATGCTAAACCTAGTAGAGCTAAAAGACCAGGAGTACACTCTAAGTCTAAAAACTCAAATTTAGTAAGTAGTAAGAATTATAAAAAAAAATATAGAGGTCAAGGAAGATGAGAAACTTATGTTTATTAATACAATGGCTTTCAAGAGGAAAAATCTGTATGGGTTATTGTAGAAAGCACTTATGTAAAACCAAAGATAGTAAAAAATAAAACAATGAACATTTTAACTGATGTATTAAGTTTAATAAAAAGATCTGTATATGCAAAGACAGCAGGTCTTGATGATGTATTAGTTTTAGGTGTGAATGAAGAACCAGATATGACTGGTGTTGCNTCTCCTATTCCTTANAAAAGCATAAAAGTAATAAAGGTAAGAGATTTTAAGGTTGCTGCTGAACATTGTGACCATGCAAATTCTCCAGCTATACCAGCTGCTGGTACAGGGCAAGTATATCAAAAAACTGTAGTTGATCCAACTACACAAAAGTGTACTGTATTTTATAGATCCCTTAAATCAATGAGCAGCAACCTTACTCTTGCTACTTCTGCAGATGATGATTATATAGAAATTACAACAACAGGTGAACCTAATCTTGCAGCTAATGTAGGAACTGGTAAAGAAGTATGGAAAAATAAAGTTGGTGAGACACTTAACTTTAGAACATTAGTTGAGGGAACTAATATTACTATTGGACAAACTGCTGATGAGCTAACAATTACTAATACATATAATTGGGTAGTAAGATCAGATGGTGGTTTAAACCCTAGCATAAGTGTAGGGTCAGGATTTAGTTTATTGATTAGTGGAGATACAGGAATTACAACTAGTATGGCTGCATCAGGTCTAAATGGTACATTAGAAATTGACTTAGATGACACCGCTGTTACACCGGGATCTTACACCAATGCAAACATTACTGTAGATCAACAGGGTAGATTGACTGCAGCAAGTAATGGATCAGGTGGAGGAGGTAGTTATACATTTAATATAACAGATGGATCTACAACACAGGCTATAGCTAATAATGATACAGTAACTTTTACACAATCAAATTTATCATCAACAGAAGGTGGTCTTAAAATAGGAGTAAGTGCAGCTGACACAGTAACAATAGGTGTGAATGCTTTAGGTACAGATAACTTAATAATGTCAAGACCTACAGTTACTCCAGCAACTGTAGACTATATAATGTATAGTGATAGTAGTGCAGGTGATCAACTTATAAAGCAACAGATTTATCTTATGCCTGGTTTTTATAATGGTTTTTTAGTTAGAGCTAATAATATACTTGTAGGAAGCAGTGCTGTAACAAATGAAGAAGATTTAAATATTGTAGGAGGTACAGCCTTAGGTACTGTTGGTGCTGAGCTCACACCAACTGGTCAAGCTCAACAGAAAAGAGTAACTATAAATCATAATGATTATGGTACAGCGGGAACATATGCATCTCCTTCATCAATTACAACAAATGCACAAGGACATGTTACTTCTATAACAGCAGGTTCTGTTGGTTCTACAGTTTATAGAGCTCTGTTAACTCAGACAACAAGTGGAAATCCAGTAGAAACAGTTTTAGAAAACACAACAGGTAAAACATTAATTTATGTACGTGTAGGAGTAGGAAATTATAGAGCTACATGGTCATCTGCATTAGCTGATGTAAATAAAGTATATATGACAGCTGCAACAGGAAATTATAAGAACGGACCTTCATTAACAAATATAACATCAGCAACTACTAATAGCTTTAATATATTTACCTATGAGACTTCATCTTTAACTCAAGCTGATAGTGTATTAGAAAGAACAGGAATAGAAATTATAATTTATCCATAAAATTATGAGTATACTAAGTAAAATATTTTCAGGAGGAGCTAAAGAATTAGTTAAAGGTATTGGTGGAGTTATAGACGAGCTACATACTTCAGCTGATGAAAAGCTTGCTGCTGAGTTAAAGATAAAAGAGTTAATCTCCAAGCATGAAGTAGATATGGAGAAAGAAATTTCAACAAGATGGAGTTCAGATATGAATTCAGATAGTTGGTTAAGTAAGAACGTAAGACCAATGACATTAATATTTTTAGTTGTATCAACAGTACTATTAGTATTTGTTGATGCAGGTTTTATTTCATTTGATGTCAAAGCTTCTTGGGTGGATTTATTACAATTAGTTTTAATTACAGTAATAGGTGCATACTTTGGAGGACGTTCATTAGAAAAAGTAAAAAACAATAACAAATAAAATTTAGAAATTATGCCAAACAATATGAGAAATGCTTACAAAATAGGTGGAAGCTCTTCAGCAAAGAAAAAAAAGAAAAAAGTAAATAAAATGAAAAGATATGATATGGGAGGAACCGGAATGGGAGGCTTTACATCATCAATTGATGGAATGAGAGATCTTACTCCACAAGCTATGGCTATGGATACAATGGCTGCAGCTGGTGGTTTAGAAATGTTTAAAGATAATGGTGGTTCAGTATTAGATCCTGTACAAGGAATGATGAAAAAAGGTGGAGCTGTTAAAAAGAAAAAGAAAAAGCAGGGTTACAATTCTAGATTAAATGAGTCTTTAGGAATGAGAAACGGAAAGAAGAAACAATCTATGAAGTCTAGAAGAGATGAAAGTAAAGGAGCTAAAAAAGCTGCAGGTAAAAGAGCTTATTCTGGTAACAGATCAAGTGGACGTAAAAAATAATAAGGATGGCAGCTAAGAAAAAAAATTGGATCAAAGGGGCAATTAAAAAGCCTGGTGCTTTAAAAGCAACTGCAAAAAGAGCAGGAGCCATGAAGGCAGATGGTACAATTAAAAAAAGCTGGTTGAGAGAGAAAGCAAAAGGAAGTGGTAAGACTGCACAGCGTGCTAGGCTTGCTTTAACATTAGGTAAAATGAAAAAATAAAATGAATAATAGAAATCAATGTACATGTGGTGGCACGCAGAATTCTGAAGGAATTTGTGATGGATCACACTTACTTAAAAAATAAAAAAAATGGGTAAAGCAAATAAAGCATCCTTTCCTATGCAAGGAGAGGTGTATAACAGAGAAACAACTAATGGATATTATAATCCTACATCTATTCAACAATCATTACAGAATGCTGAGAATAAGAAAAAAGTTGCAGCTAGAATTAAGCTAGCAAAGAAAACAAATTTAAATCCACCACAAAAGTCTACTAGAGCTGCAGAACCAGTTCAGTCAGCTGCTTTTAGAAGTGGATATGTAAACGGTAAATAAATAAAATATTATGGCAGTATTAACAGCACAACAAATAACTCAAGCTGGATTAAAACCTGTAACGGTTACTCCAGGTGTAAGTGGTGATACACTTGCAAATACAGCAATACAATTTTTTCATGTTGAAAATGGTGGAGGTGTAACTATGACAGCTACAGTAGTTCCAGTTGTTACAACAGTAGTGGATCCTTTATTGGGTACACTTAAAAAAGAAAATGCAGTACTTAGCTTAGCGGCTGGTGAGGAAGGATTTTTAGGACCTTTTGAAGTTGATGCTTTTAATGATGCTACTGGTAATATAACAATAACATGTTCAGCACAGACAAGCGTAAAGCTATCTGCTCTGTACTTATAAACAATAAACAATGGGCTCACTACTTCAAGATGTTTTAACACTATTTTCAAAGAAAAAATTTGTAAAACCTCTACCTTATGTACCAAGCGAGGATGATTATTTTGTACTATCTAATAAAGGAGATAGTTCATTAAATGTAATGGCTTACTTACCTAAAGTAGATCAAAATTTAATTTCAGCTAAACAATTTGCAGATGCTATTGTAGTAGCTGCAAATACTACTTATGATTATAGTAGTATACAAGCACCTGGAGGGAGTGTAGATTTAAAACTTACAGGGTCAGATGCAAGTGTAGATACAGTAAAATTAGTAGCTGGTAATAATATAACACTATCAGATAACGGATCAAACCAAGTTACAATTACTGCTTCTGGTGGAACTGGAACAGTTACAAGTGTTGCAGCATCAACAGCTGGTAATGCATTAGATGTGGCAGGAACTCCTATTACTTCTTCTGGTACATTAGCTTTTACTTGGGCAGGTTCATCATCTCAATATGTGAATGGTGCAGGTGATTTAGTAACCTTTCCTACAGTAGGAACTGGGACAGTAACTTCTGTTGGTTTACAAACTGATGGTAATGCATTTATTGACGGATCTGCTGTAACAACTGCAGGAAATGTATCTTTTACAATGGCAGGTACAGCTTCTCAATATATAAATGGAGAGGGAGACTTAGTTACTTTTCCGGCTATTCCTGCAGGTACAGTAACTTCTGTAGCAACATCTAATGGAACATTTGTAAATGTAACTGGTGGAACAATAACAGCTGCAGGTACAATTACAGGAGATTTATCAGCAACAGGAACTCCAGGTAATACTACATTCCTTAGAGGAGATAATACATGGGCAATACCGGCAGGATCTGGTAGTGTAACTACAGTAAGTGCAACAATTGCAGGAGATGCTTTTGATGTAACTGTTGCAAACCCTACAACTGCACCAGCTTTAGGATTTACATGGGCAGGAAGCGCAGCTCAATATATAACAGGTCAAGGTAATTTAGCTACGTTAACAATTCCTTTCACAAGTTTAACAACTACTGGAACATCAGGAGCTGCAACATTAAATTCAGGAGTATTAAATATTCCTAATTATGCATCTGGTGGTACAGTGACTTCAGTGTCAGGTGGAAATGGGATAACTGTAACAGGAACAGCAACGCTAACGCCTACAGTAAATATAACATATGCTAGTGCAACTAATGCAATATTATTTGCAAACACAGCTGCACCAGATCCAGATGATTTCTTTTGGTTTAGTGATGCAACAGACAGCACTATTAAAAAATCATTACTATCAAGTTTTCCAACTAACTATAGATGGCTTGCAGATTCAGTAACAGGTACTAATATAGAGGTTTTAAAGGATGAAGTAATTAANTTTAGAAATACTACAGGTACTCTAACTACTGTAAACTCAGGAGGAGATACAATTAATATAAACAGCACAGCAAGTGGTGTAGTAGCAGGATCTTATACAAATGCAAATGTAACTGTTGATACATATGGAAGAATAACTACAGCAAGCAGTGGTGGTGCTGGAATGACATCATGGACTGTTGGTTCTGATGTAGGAGCAAATCAAACAGTAGCTAATGGTGAAATATTAGAAGTTTTAGGAGGCGTTGGTTTAACATCAACTTTAGCAGGTACAAGAAAGCTTACACTTGATTTAGATAACACAGCAGTAACAGCTGGTTCATATACAAATGCTAATATAACAGTTGACGCACAAGGTAGACTAACAGCAGCAGCAAATGGTCCTGCAGGTGGTTATACTTGGGTAACTCAAGCAGATGCAGGATCAAATGTTACTATAAATAGTGGTAACATAGTAGATTTTGCAGGAGGACTAGGTATAACAACACTAAATACAGCATCCGGAATTACTTTTAACTTGGATTATTTAGGTGCTGATAACTATATTAACTTAAGATCTACAGTAGTAGCAGCACCAGAAGACTTTATAGCATTTAGTGATCTAACTGATACTAATGTTTATAAGGTTGCAATTAATACTATGCCTGGTTACTATGAAGGCTTTACTATACAAGGAGATTCAGGACTTGCACAAACTGTTGCAAGTGGAAATGCCGTTAAGGTATTAGGAGGAACTGCATTAACTTCAGTTACTTCAGCTCCAGACACAATTACAGTTAATCATGATGCGTTTGGTACAGCAGGTACATTTGCTTATCCAAGTTCAGTAGTTACAGATGCACAAGGACATGTAACTAGTGTTGTAGCAGGTTCAGCACCAACATTTGTTAGTTTAACTACGACAGGAACTTCAGGTGCAGCTACATTAAGTAGTGGTGTTCTTAACATACCCCAGTATGCTGGAGCTTACACTTTACCAGTTGCAACAGCAACTGTACTTGGTGGAGTTGAATTGTTTTCAAATACAGTTCAAACAGTTGCTTCTGCTTCAATAAGTACTACTGCACTTAGAACATATGGTATCCAATTAAATGCTGCAGGTCAGATGGTAGTTAATGTACCATGGAATGATTACGCATTACCTTTAATGACAGCTACTGCACGTGGTGGTGCTGAATTAAGTTCAGATATAACTCAGACAGTTGCTGCAAATGCAGTAAGTGCTATAGCTAGTAGAACATATGGATTACAAATTAACGCTGCTGAACAATTAGTAGTTAATGTTCCGTGGACAGATACTGCTCAGTATTCATTTAGTGCTAAAGGAGATACTGGAACTACAAATTCAATTACAGATGGAAATACATTAATTTTATCTGGAGGAACTGGTGTAGCAACAACATCAGCAGGTAATGACACTATAGAAATTAAAATTTCTGATACATCTGTAACTCCAGGTACGTATACTAGTTCTACTATTACAGTAGACCAACAAGGAAGACTTACTGCTGCATCAAGTGGAGCTGCAGTAGCAGTAGATAGACAACCAACTGATTACTTTGCTATGAGNACAGGAGGAATTGAAAATCAAGGAAAATCTTTATTTTCTGGAAATAACACTGTATCTGTAACAGGTTATGTATATGAAGTAACTTTTAACCAAACAAGATCTAATGCTACATATTTAGTTAATGCTAANCCAGAAATAGAAAATGCTGGTGGTTGTGTATATTGTGAANTAAGAACTAAAACAACATCAGGCTTTATTNTAGTATTAAAAACATGTGCTAATGGTACACCAAGTGGTATTAACCCAAATATTAACATTACAGTATATGCATAAAATTTAATATATTTGTAAAAAACACATATTATGAGCATATTTGTACAGGAAGTACTAGGACTATTAAAAAGAAATTTTGTTAAGACATCTTTAAATCCAACTGATGATTATTTTCAGTTTGTAAGAAAAGGTGCTTTGTCTAGAGCAAAAACTTCAGCAGGAGGTTTTGCTCCTCAAGGTCAGGCTTTATCAATTAGTGCTGGTAGTTGGTTATGTAGTCAAACAGGACCCATGGGTCTTGGTAGATTTACAAGCACTGAAAAATATTCTGGAGAACCTGGTATAATTCCTGTATATACTGTCCCATCAGGACAATGTAATTGGGATACAATAAAGAATTCTATAATGAGTCAGGAAATAGGTGTTGGAGATCCAATGATATATGTTGGCACATCATTTAAACCCGCTTCACTCACTGTTTATGATAGAGTTTTTATTCCTAAGTTACAACCAAACAATCCTTTCCCAAATTTCCGTGGTCAAGTGGTTTTTGCAGATAAAGATGGTGAATTAAAAACAAATGATAGTTTTACTTTTACTAACGGCAACAACTTTTTAGTTAATGGATTTGTAAATACTAGTTTTGGAAGTATTACTACTGGTGCTAGCTCACCA
>JGI24006J15134_10002253_pt1 | contig 10766 bp, 4 predicted proteins | sample LinPmetageLP53_FD_15134 | JGI IMG/M metagenome (IMG submission 15134) | reverse complement strand
AAAAGCTGAGTATGCTTGTGTTGGTGACAAATGTGAAATCTAAACATGGAATTCGAAACAGATATTACAGGATATGGCCGTAAAATGGGCCGTGATGCAGGACTTACAAGCGAAGGAAGAATAGACACAGTAGTTAGATTAGGTGATGGTCCGTATAATGGAGAACAACCCGCAGGTACAGTCTCTGCTAGAACAATGAACCCCGGTGGTTCTGAAGTTTCTGGTGGTGGTGGATTATCTGGTGATTATGCTCCTACGTATGGTCGTGATGATGGTGTTGTTGGTAACCCACGTGGTCCACCAAGTATGAATACACCCTAGTTATCTTGTTGTACTATATACTCTGCTAACGTTGGAGGTTTTCTATTGATATTTAAACCAACACTAAATCCACCTGTAGTAAAAGCAACTTTTTTACCCCTTACTCGATAGTTACCAGTAAATACAGGGTCATCAGTCTCAACTCTTATTATATCATTTTCGTTTAAGTAAGCACCCTGTGGTGTTTTTATTGAATATTCATACTGTGTTTCTAGATTTGCTCTAAAAAGTTTTTGTGCAAAATCTTGACACTCGGCGGGTGATTTTAAATTATCATTGGTAACTTCTAAATAAGTTCTATCTAATGCAGCTATTGCCCCATCATGTTTGAAAGTACCTTTAACATTATTATTACCATTAACAATAACAATAGTAGGTATCTTTCGTTTTATTATTTTTAAATCTGTAATATTATCATACTCATTGAAGAGCTGTTTTATCTCACCAGTATCTAAATCACTCTCTAACTCTATTACGAGCTGAGAACTATTACCATCATCAACTACTCTAATAATATTAGGCTTTGGTACAGTAGCGCTATTATCCACTGCTCTACTAACCAATGTCTTTATTATATCTTTAATGCTTAATGTACCCCTTAAGGGAGGTCTACTAGAGCTAAAAGAGGGCGTAGTATCGCCTATCATTGTAGTGCCTACTTTAGAGCTTAGTTGAGCTTTACTAACTGCTTTACGTATTGCGTTACCTACAGTAAGCCCATCTATATTATCATCATCAGTCAATGCAATCTTAGCATCATCAGGGCTACCACCCTTGACTAGATAACCAATTATATCTTGAGTATATATTGTCATCTTATCAAAATCCTCTGCGACTCTTTTTATATATCCTCTAAACATCGGAGTAGAATCAAATTGATTTAAATAGAAAGTAACTTCTTTGTTCCATAGTTTTCTATAACCATCCTTGATTAAAGGTAGTTCAAATTGTAATGTAGCTGCGGTAAGTCCACCTGAGTTAACGTAAGCTCCCTGTATATAATCGACAGCTCTACCTTCAATACAAATCTTAGGAATAACTTCGTTCATACTCTATACCTCCTAGAGGGAATAAGTTGGTCATTAATTCACCAGCGGGAGACAGCAATGCTATTTCTTGAACAGTCATTGTAAATGTGTAGTTAACTATTGCTCTCGGTCCACCAGCCTGTCTGGTTTCATTAACATTTTTTATAACCCCCCAAAATCTTACATAGGTACCATCTTTTTGTTTCTCATCCCAGAATATACGAACTGCGTCTGCTTGTAATTTTCTAACCATGTGTAGATATCCGTACATAGTGGATGGTCCATGGTCATCAAAAGCAGTAGAGCTAGTTTCATCTCCTAAAGCTTTACTGTTAAAACCAATCTGTTCTAACTGTATACCTGTTTTAGATATGAATACTTTACCCTTTCTTGTTATAGCTTGATAAAAGTTACTACCTCTACCAACTGAGACATCTGAAGTAAGAGGGATTGAATTTAAATTGTATGCTGTGTCATCTTCATGTTTTACTACAGAAGTAAATCCTTCGGTAGCGTCTAATACATTCCATATCTCAGGATTATAGTAAGCAACGTTAGTAGCAGCACCACCATGCGTAGTAGCAGCAGTCTGTCCACTAATGGTTATCATAAGAGGGTATTTAGATTTATTATACCAAGCATCTGTTAAAACTTTACCAACACTACCAGCACTGGTGTAAGTAGTAAAAACAAAATCATTAGGAAAAGCAGCTGCGACACCAGCATCAACTGGGTTTTGATAATCTGTTCCGCTATCATCTTTGTTATACAATTTGCTTGCACCGGGGAAAACTTCATAAACGTTAATCCTTCGCACTAATATATCAAATTCATCACCATTACTTGGTAAGGCATAATTAGTAGTAGGTATACCGAATTGACCATATAGACCATTTACACCATCCCAACCACCACTATACTCGGAATGGTCCGTTAATTTAGCACACCACAAGTTTTGTAGTTCAATATTATTAGCACTACCTGTAGAATTTAATATCTGAATCATATATTTAAAAGCTCCAACATCTTCAGCACTACCTAAAACAGTCATAGCATCTTTAATAGTATCACCAGTAGCAGAAAATGTTATATTATATCCATATTGTGTATATTTAGTTGTAGGAGCTGCACTACAAGTTACATGAAAAACAGCAGTTGTAAAAGCATTTGCGCTATCAGTAGCTGTATTAACAACACCACCTGTAGTTGTAAATTTACCACCATACAATTCTTGCATCTGCATACTACTCCAATCAGAAGGCATATCAAAACTGACTATTCCAGATTTAGTAAATGAATTTGAAATAGTTTGATATTCATCATCGCTGTCGTTTCTATACTCAATAGAACTCTTTGTTCCATCTTCAAACTCAAGCGGAACCCACTCACAAGTTTGTGTTTTAGTACCAGAATCTGTAACTTTTAAATAAGACACTCCACCAATTTTTAATCCACTAGTAGTAGTATTGTCGTCATCCCACCATGGAGTACACTCAAAGAATATTTGATTAGTTTTAGCGTCCCACAAAGCTATAAAGTATTCGTTAGCTTCACGACGGTTTTCTGGCGCAGTTCCAGACCAAGACATAAAGTCTGCTATGTTAGCACCACTTAATGAAACAAGTCCATCAGCATTAGTACCACTATTGTTAAAAGCCTGAGCAGTATAATCTTTAGTATAACATCCACTTGTAGCAAACCCCATACCATCAAAAGTACACGATTTATCTGGAGTATCAAAATTAATAGTAGGTGTTATTCTAACTAAAGTAGCTGCATTACCACTTATGGAACTAATATAATCAGCACCAGTAGAAGGTTGCATTGAATTGCGAACTAAATGGTATTGGTCAAAGAACCTACCATAATCGTCCAACGCGAACTGATTAGTTCGTTGTACTGTTGCTGCGTTAGTTACCCAGTCTGTTGAAGTTACACCATCCGCCCTACCGAACGGCCAAGTATATTCACCAGTACTACCTGTCGGTTGTATTTCTGGGTCAGCTGCGTCTAGGGCCGGTAATAAATAACCACCGATACCGTTAGTTCTCGGTTGATATGTATAATAAGCTGATTTCAATGCTGATGCCTGTTTTGTAGCGTCAGTAAATTTACCAGCACTCAATACCCATCTGTCGTGTTCTGAACCAAACCAACCCTTACCATTATCATAAAAGTAGTAAGAGTTAGTTGCATTGGAAGCAGAAGGTCTACTCTGAGAAAAATCTAAAGTAATGTATCTATCGACGTCATCTACTTCTTTATAAGGAGAACCTGTAGAAACATAAGTTATAGGTAGTATATCACCTACTCCAGATGGAGGTTGTGTAACACCTACTATAAATAGTTTTAGTTTATTAGTAGCTGCATTCTTAGTGTAATCAGTAGCGTCAGCACCTGTTAATTTAGGATTTTTATATTTAACACTCAATACTCTTTCTATAGCAGTACCTACCTCAGTCAACGGATATAAATCGGTTTGTGTTGCTGCACTACTAATAGTTGCTTGGATTGTTTCTACACTTTTACTATAACCAGTTTCCATTTTACCATCCGCAAGTAAAGAATTAACAGTAGACCTTGCTACTATACATTTAAGTTCTAAGAGTATATTACCTACATAACCTAACTCTGTAGCAGACATAGTAGGTGCTACTTGAGCAAAAATTTGCTTAGGTCCTTCTTTCTCAAATATACTATTATCTATACCAGATTTGATAGTTCTATTTTCTACTCTTATAATACCAGTAGCTGCTATGTCGTTAATTGTAACTCCACTAACTAACGTAGAAGTAGTGTGAGGGGTTATATTAGTGTTAGAAGCTTCGTTTGAATAATATCTTGATGCAATACCTTTAGAGTTTATTACTTGTACTACTGGTAAAAAAGTTCCTTGTTTATTGTATGTGTGTGTAGTTGTGGTTGTTAATATAGGTTCTGTGGATTCTATCCATTGATAGTTTGATTCTGTTTTCTTATTAGATTCTCCATCATCCCAATCTACATATACACTTCTTACATCATTATCAGTAAAAGTAAATGTAGCGGTGTATTCAGTGTTAACCTCACCCGGATTCGAGGCACCAGTTGTAATAGCAGTACCACCAACATCTTTCCATGTTAAGCTCATAAAGTAGTAGCCCTCCACGATAATTGATTACTTGACGCTACTTCACGTTGAGATTTACCTCTTATATTATGATAATCAAATGTAAATAAACGTGCGGTGTGAGTTATGATATCACCATTACTAGCAGGTAGGACCAAATCTTCATAGTCAGCGGTGTTTAATGTATATGTGTTAGCAGTTTCAGGAACCTTTAGCACAGTATCGTAAAATATAATTTCTTCGATTGTACCCCTAAACCTATTGGCGTCTGTATTATCTGCACCAATTGTTAAATCTCTATTGGTAGTGCTTGGTGTAGGTAGTGTTGCCTGAGTGTCAGCTAATACCCCATTTACATAAAGTTTACCGTCTAAACCATCAGCACAATCTCTTTCGTAAGTATATATAACATTTAGAGGTTGCCCTAAATTAATTATATATGAAGTTAGCATAGTTCCGGAATGGTTAATTTGTACCATCGGTGCGTTATTGTCTGCCCCAGATATTAACATACCTACGCCTGATGCATTTAACCCCTTTTGTATAATATAGGTTTTTTGTTCTGTGTTTGCGTCAGGAACACAATGTGCCACCAAACTAAATTTAGAACCAGTTATATTAGGGTAAACTGGAGTTGCAGAACCTGATGGTAATTTCAGAAATTCATCTGTTGCTCCTTTGAATACCGGAGCCCAACCACTAAACCCAGTAATATCACTTGTTAAACCACCACCATTAGTCAAGGTATGTGTTGTTCCACTTACTACGTTATGTCCAGTATATGTACTATATATACCTAAATCTTGGTTAGCAGGAACATCATTCAAAGGTATCCACAGTTGAGCATGACTGTATTTATTCTCAATACTTCCAGTACTAACTATCATATATCTATACCATATGTCATCATCAGATTCATTCCAATCAAATTTGATAGAATTTAAATTTTCACTAGTTAAATCATAAAGGTTTGTACTTCCATCAACTAAATTAGAATTAGCAGTCATTGTCAAAGATGGCTTCTTAGGAACTTCATCTCTATATTTCCAATAATATCTAGGTTGATAATAAGCGACGTCTGACGTAGAAGCACTTCCACTTAAATATAAACTCGTAGCATTTTCACTGACAATTTTTACTAGATTAGAAGTTAATGGGTCTTCTAATACTGTGGCTATTACAAAATCTTGTCCATCTTTTACTTTTCCTGAACCTATTAAACCTTTTAAGTTTATATCTAAATAAGCACCAGAGACGGCAGTCTTTTTATCTAAATAACCACCTCGTTTTGTTTCTATATCATAGACACCATGGCCATAATCGGTAGTCAAATCTAAAGCAGAATTATCATTCATGTTTAATGCCCATCTTCTATTATAAGGAGAAGACCTTCCTCCAAAAGTTTTAGTCTCTAAACCAGTGTAGTAATTGTATAAGCTCTCATTCCATGTTGTACCTAGTTGATTTAAATTACTGTCACTAGGGGTTTCATTAACCATAGCAACCTGTCCATAATTTCTTGGTACGATACTTTGGTCTGTTTTAAATAACAAAGATATCCAATACTTCCATGGAGAAATATACAATTCATTAAGTAGATTTGGTGTACATAAATCGATAGCAGAATTATTAGCTTTTTCTACAGATTGGTCAAATGTTACTATATCATTTTGTATATTAACTATTTTTAAAGCAGTCTTAGAACCAGTAGCGTTAGCATATGTGTCACTATTAGGTATAAGAGTATTCGGTCGGTATATAATATATTGTTCGTCTTCCCAATAACTACCATTATTAGTAAAACCAGTTTCACCAGTCCAATCTCGATTAGCACCATTTATTATACTAACATCTGCTACCCTAACTTGATTAGAATCTAATGTATCATCAGTTGCAGATATTGCTGTAATTTTAGTAGAAGCTAGAGGGTTTTCCCTTCTACCCCATGTAGACCAAGAACCCGTAGCAGTGGCTGTTGCGGAAGCACTTTTGACATTGAGGTAAGCAAACCCCTTTTGTGCAAAACCATCAGTAGAAAACATAGTATTAGAACCACTAGCGTAACAAAATTTATTATCGGCTGCTGCTCCACCTGTAACATCAAACCTACCACAACCTTTAGTTAGTGGGTCATTGAAAGCAGTACCGGCGGTGTTAACAGTAGAACCAGTAGCACTAAAACCAGTAAACATCTGACCAGCACCATTATAATCAGGTACACCCGCAACAAAGTTACCACTTAATGTAGGGCTAACACTTAGGTATGCACCAGAGCCTAAAAATCCAGTACTATCTACTATTCGGTCTAGTGTAGCCTCACTAGCACTAGAAAAATTATTGAATAACATATAACCACCGGCTTCAAAAGTACCACTGATAGGTAATTCATCCTTACCATTAAAACCAATTGAAATGTAATTACCGGGTGTCACCTCTTCATAACTAGCCTGAGTAACTAAATTTGTATAGTCATCTGTATATCCACCAGCCCACTTAGTTCCGTTATTTAAAGTTTTAAATGGAGACATTACTGAGTTATTAACTAAACTTATACTACCTACTTTTTGATTAGTAGCGGTAGCGTTTTTAGTTGCTGGATAGAAATTATTTAAAGATATACTATCGATAAGAACTTCAGTTTGCATACTTGCACCACTAACACCAATATCACCATATTTGAAATGTACGTCAGCCGGGCTTCCAGATTCTCGTGAACTTTGATTTCCTTCAGTACCTTTTATCCATCTGTAATTTTGAACCCAAATCGTCATATATTTAGGAAACCTTGCGTTATCATTATCTCGCATAGTATATCCGTCTGCTGCCGCATGGTCATCTAATGGGGCTGGAAATGGAATATCTAAATAAGGTAAATTTTCATTTTGGTTATCAGGAGCAGTACCAGTTAAACCCAATATTTCTTGGGGTTCATGAGTATCGAAGATAACGCGCATAAAACTACCTTTACCATTATTGTTTCCTGCCGGCCACTCATAATAAGGATTCAAAGAATTGGTACTGTTACCTACGCTTTGTACAACATCCATAAAGAATTTCATATTAAAACTACTGTTCATAGGTAATTTTATAGTTTTTGGTGAAAGCTGTTGTGAAGGTGCTAACAATGCTAATTGATTAGTATTAATATTACGGGTTCTTCCTGTAGCCATCACACTTAAAGAACCACTAATTCTTGTTTCTTTTTCGTAAGTGTTAGCTGCTGTACTAGGAAACACTGCACCGGGTTCAAACGCTGCTAATCCACCGGACACATACAAAGTCATGTTTGAATCTACGCCCCCTGTACTTCTAGCAGCCAATAAATCTAGATTTTGACAAACGGGTAAAGCTTGAGCATATACTGCATTATTCTCATAACCACCGGGTAAATAAGTAGGAGCAGTAGCATTATAATCACTACTTAACATACCAAAATTCCTAAAGGTCACACCACCAACAATACCCTGTACGTAATCTTCTCCAGTACCATCTCCATAGTAAAAATTATTTAATCCATAATTTAAAAAATCGTCTAGTTTCTTGTGAGACTCTAATGGTTTATAATTTGAAAAACAAATAGTAACACTTCTTAAAAAGGACTCAGCTTCATCAGCGTTATTGTAACCACCAGCATTGTCGAAATAAGTTTCTATAGGTTGAGCTTGCCCCCTAGCCATAACTGTAATTTTATTACTGCCACTACAATACGTTGATTTAAACGCGTTACAACCATACAAAGGTGTAGGTCCTAAACGAACAATATTCATATCGATATCTATAGATGGCAGGGTAGTACGCTTATCACCTATCCTTGTAGCTGCTGCTACATCTGTAATCAATGGCATAGGTATGTCGTACACACCCACCATAGCTACTTGTGGATTTATGTCTGCTGACCCACCTATCTCGGCAGTTTCATATGCTCTGTTAGAATCAGAATAATCCCATTCATGGTACATACGTAAAGCATTACCATTAATTCCATCACCTTCTTTTGTTATACCTACTGTTGAATAAATTAAAGGATTAGCTAAATCAGCAGAAAACGGATTCTGAATGGTTTTAGTCACAAAATAATCACTTATTAAAGGACTAGCAGCTATAGATAAAGGGGTTTCATCTTCTGCTGTCTTTTCAATAGCTGTCCTTTTCATATATTTAATAAATGGCAAGACTCGTCTACCCGGACCACTATTCTTATTTATACTTCTACTAGCAGAAGTAGACCAGTATCTGTCGTGAGTCAATACACCCATTTCTTGCCCTTGATAATTAGTTTGTAATATTTTATAATCATCAATTTCAACACCTTCTGTTTTTTTCAAAGGAACTATCATCTGCCCATCAAATTTAATTACTGCTTTTTTAGCATTTTCAACCACCTTTTCACTTTTCCATGGGAACCACGAAGTATAATTATCTTCTAAATCAGACAACAATATATACGGACCTTCGTATAAAAAATGACCAACTTGTTCAACGGATTCAACCATTACAGCCATGTCATCAAAAGTTTCTACAAAATTAGTAGTTATACCAGTATCCATACTTTGATAAATAGCAAGAGAAGCACCTATTGTTTTTCCAGTTTGATTAGTTTGTGCTAAAGTAAAAGTTCCTTCTTTTAGTTCGTAATCTCCGTTCATATTATAGGCTAATATGTTTGGTGGAGTAGATGTAAATTCTGCATCTGAACTGTCTACAAAGGTTCTTAAGTAGCCGCCTTCAAGTTTATAATCTCCATAAGTAATATCAGAAGTAGTGTTACCAGACATTACCACTAGTGAATTAAAATCTCCAGTAGTATATGTGTGATAGTTTTTATAATAAATATTATCTGGGTCGCTTCCACCAGACAAAGGTAAATCAGAAAACTCACTAATTAAAGGTACTGTAGTTGTTACTAGTTGTTTTTTATAAAAGGTATTAGTTTCTATATCTATCATACAAGACCTCCAAAAGAATCTATTCCAATCGTTACATTTTTAAGTACCACTTGACCACTACCTAACATATCTCCGGTCTGCTTGTTATTAAAGATTTCCCCGGAACTGCCCGGAACGAATAGTTCTGGACCCTGTTCTCCAACAAGATAAGGCGAATTACCACCTGCCATGCCACCACCAGCTCGAGGGGACACATATCCACCACTTGCTTGTTTAGACAGCATATAAGCACCTCCTAGACCTGCCAACAGGGCTAGAGTACCCAGACCCGAGAACCCAAGGGCAGCTCCTCCTAACATCCCAGCTCCTCTCGCAATAGTTGCTGGAGCAGCCGAATAACCAGCTCTACCTAAACCAGCGATGGCCCTTTTTTTCGTTGCAAAGGGTCTACCACCCTTACCAGCCCATGTAAATCCTTTACCGCCCGGACCTTTTATAATACTAGGCATTCCTCCCGTCCCAGCCATCGCCGTTGCATTCACTGCTATTTGAGCAGCTGCTACAGCCATCAATGACCTTGAATAAGCCCACATAGCTATAGTTCCTAGCGGTATAACAGAGTTTATCATCCTCCAATAGAGATACATCTCCAATAAACCGGGAGGTATTTTATTAATAACACTAGCTATTAACTTTAATGGTGTAAATAATAATCTTATAACTCCTTCAAAGTTTCTACCAGAAGTAGCTAAATTCGATAAAAGAGTAATAGTTTCTTCTAAAACCACACCAAACTGTTCAACAAATACTACACTTAAATCTTGTACGCGCTGTCCCAATTCAGTTAATCTTTGCTCACCGTCCTCCTCTACTACAATTAAATCCCTTAAACTACCAACAGTAGTTACAATAGATTTATGAAAAGCATTAATAAAATCAGTACCTTCATAAGCAGCGTCTCTAAATGCAAAAATAGAAAATACGTTTGTTTTTAAAATTTGTATCTGAGCTGAGAGAGATTGATTCTGTATCCTGACCATCTCATCTAATTGACCACCAGCATTTTTTGTGCTTTCGACAGCCTCAGTAAATTCATCTGAAGCCTGAACCAAGTGAATAAAAGCAGTAGCACCTCTAACGTTTAAGTCTTCAATCAAAGTAGTTAATAGCTCAGTATTCGAAGCAGTCTCTGGTCCCACATTTGCAGCGAACTGAGCAGCTATCTCAGTTAATTGCATCATTTCACCATTACTGTTCAATATCTCAACGCCCATCTTACGGAATCCCACTTCAGCATCCATAGCACTTTCAGCAAACTCAGCTAAGGCCTGTCTAAGACCCCTACCTGCTATACCTGCCTCTAAAGCTCTATTAGTCAATATCTGTAAAGCCCCTAACAATTGGTCAATAGATTGCCCTGTA
>JGI24006J15134_10002252_pt1 | contig 10766 bp, 10 predicted proteins | sample LinPmetageLP53_FD_15134 | JGI IMG/M metagenome (IMG submission 15134) | reverse complement strand
AATCAATAAAAGCATATGTTGACGCACACATTTCTGATACACACGTAGGAGATTTATCAGTGTCAGGTTCAACAATAGCCGCACCCAGTAATGCAGATTTGACGTTGACATCAAGTAACGGTAACGTTGTCGTGGAAGGGATCAGGATAGCAGGGACCACGATATCAACAGAAGATTCAACTCCGGGTATAGAAATTGCAGGTAACCTAATACCAAGCCAGAATGGTGTTTTCCAGTTGGGTAGTTCTTCTAGAAGATGGCAGACTGTGTTTGTTACTGCAGAAACAGTTGACATTGGTGGTGCAACATTGAAGACGGATAGTGACGGTGCTTTCCAATTTACAGCACTAGATGGTGGTCTTATGTCGGTTGGAACAGACGGAGCAGTATTTCCGGAAGGTTCAAAGATCGGATCCAGGGTTATCCCTACCAACGGCACTGGAGCAAACGCATTGCGTCCTGTACAGGTTGTTTCATTATTATTGAGTGATGGTAGTTCGATACTTTCAGACAGCCAACTTCTGGCAAAAACAGCAGATCTACAGATGGAATTTAATGCCACTTTAGAGGACGTTCCGATTGCCACCGGTGCTGGTTTCACAATGCTTTTGAGTTCAGGAGACACGCTTGCTTCTAACGTGCAAGGTGCAGGACGTGGTATCACGTTATTCCAATTCTAGCAATAAATACCTACAATATAAAGGAAATGAATGCATTCCGTGACGACAAGAAAGCGGAGCACAGAATTGAATTATGGCGGATAAAACACCAGTAAGAGTAGTCTTTGACTCCTCGAATGTAGCAACGGGTTTAGCAGAATTCCAGTCGGGCGAATCGGTAGGAACAGCATTTGGAGGAACTGGATTAACATCAATAGGATCAGCAGGACAGGTATTGAAAGTAAATGCCGCAGGGAACGGCTTAGTGTTCGGTGCAGAGGGTGACATATCAATAACAAATTTAGTGGCGCCAACAAACGCAGATTTAACGATGACCACATCAGGCACAGGTGGTATTATTTTAAACGACATCACGATAAGTGACAATGGTATTTCTACTAACAGAAGCAATGACGATTTCAAAATTAATGCATCGGGCACTGGAACTGTAGTACTCGAAAATCTTAAGATAGGAACAAGTGGTGCAACAGTCACAACCATACTTGACGAAGACGGATTCGACAGTGACAGTGCAACTTCACTGGCTACACAGCAGTCAATCAAAGCATATGTTGACACACAAATAACAGCGGAAGACTTAGACTTTCAAGCAGATTCAGGTGGAGCATTGTCAATAGACTTAGACAGTGAAACAATCACATTCACAGGAGGCACTGGTATAGATACATCCGGATCAGGAAATACAGTAACATTCGCTATTGACTCAACAGTTAGTACACTTGCCGGATCACAAGCACTTACAAACAAAACGATTGACGTTGACAACAACACAGTTTCGAACATAGAAGTTGACAACCTTAAATCAGGTGTCCTAGACACTGACATAACTTCAGTGAGTGGTTCCGACGATACATTGGCATCTGCCAAGGCAATCAAAACATATGTTGACTCGCAGGTAACAGCACAAGACTTAGACTTCGCAACAGATGACTCAACTGCACTGTCCATAGATTTGGATTCAGAAGTTTTACAAGTTTCGGGTGGAGCAAACATTGCCACTAGTGGATCCGCAAATACAATAACCATCGCTTTAGATACTGCACTAACAGGACTGTCATCTGTGACGTCAACGGCAATAGTTACAAACAATATTTCATCATCGGATTCAACAGCAGTCAGAATAGATGACGCCTTGAACGTGGACGGAGCACTAGATGTGGGTGCAGGATTCACTATCAGCAATGGAACTTCTATTACAGCAATACTAGATGAAGACGCAATGGGATCAAACAGTGCAACATCTTTAGCCACTCAACAATCAGTCAAAGCATATGTGGACACACAAGATGCCAACATAGCAAGTGACACACTAACATTCACAAACAAAACAATAGACGCCAATGGCACGGGCAACAACATTTCAAACTTAGACATAGGCAACATGACAGCGGCTTCTGTGGTATTAGAATCAGAAGGCATAAGTTCCAATGACAATGACACAACACTACCAACATCAGCGGCAGTAAAAGATTATGCAGACACTAAAGCAGTGTTGTCAGGTTCAACCAACAACAATGTTGCAACTGTCACAGGTGCACACGCACTTGTAGGAGAAGGCAACCTAACATTTGATGGTAGCACACTTGCGGTCACAGGAGCGGCGACCATATCCACAACTTTGGCTGTAACAGGTGCTTCCACCTTAGACGGAGTTGCGATCACAGACAACACAATTTCAACAAATGCATCAAATTCTAATTTAGAATTATCAGGTAACGGCTCAGGAAAAGTTTCTTTAAGTGGATTTCTGTTTCCAACAACTGACGGTGATGCCGGTGACTTCCTAAAAACAGATGGTGCAGGCACTCTATCATTTGTATCTTCAGAAACAACAGCATCAGACGACACAAGGGTTGTAGTAAAAAATAATAAATCAATGGGTAGCAGTGCAAGGACTATGGACTACTTCCAAACAGGCAGTGCAGACATGGCATGGTACTTTGTTGCACTCAACGATCTGACAAACGACCATTCAAGTGCATCTTGTTTTGCAGTGGCACACAACGATTCTGCCGCCTTCGTTAGTGGTGCTAGGGGTGGTGTTTCTGGTACTGCCAACACACTACCAACTACAACGGCGGACATATCCAGTGGTCAGGTTAGAGTCAAGATTACGGCACCTAGTGCTGACTCCAAGGTTAGTTTCTACAAGATTCCAATCTCGACGGCAAACACATCCGATGCCACAGCGGGTGTAACGGTCACCACTTCCAACACAGATGTAGATTCGGCCTCAGAGAGTATAGACTCTTTCGCCCACGCTTCTTTTAGAGCGGCCAAGTATACGATTCTCATCGACGACGACGCAAAAACAGAGACAGGTGTCACAGAAGCACTTGTAGTGCATGACGGGACAAACGCTTACGTGGCACAATATGGTACAATCAACACTGGCAACAACGACATGATCACACTGTCGGCGGCGATAGATGGCAGTAATGTAGTGCTGTCGGCGGCGGGTCTGGCTATTAACCTGAAACTAAAAATACACAAGATACTACTTTCAGATTCAATGACAGCAGTTTCAAATGCAAACCAAAAGATCATAGGTGCCACAACAGTGAGCTCGAGTGCAACAGCATTTGACAATTTTGATCTAGATGATGCCACAGCGGCAGTTTACTATGTGGTAGGCAAAAATGCCACAGAGGATACGTTCAGTGTCAATGAAGTTTTCTGTGCAGGCGCACCTGGGGAGGCCTCAGTGACCCAAGGACCATTCGTTTCAACCAAGGCCAGCACACAACTTGACTTTACTGCCGCATTCAAATCAGATGCGGACAACAGCCTAGAATTAAGTGTAGCATCAACATCTGGTGGATCAACCACTGTCAACGCATACAGAATCAACTGTCTAGCAGAATAATTGCTATTTTTACCATAAATACAACAAATTAACAATCATGTGGGAGATATGGAACCATGACAACACGTAACTTTAGAGTTAACAACGGATTGGAAGTAGGTGATATAGTAGTATCAGCCTCAGCCAACACAATTACAGGCGGAGCAACCGCGGCACCAAATGCTGACGGTCAGTTCTCAAACAAGAAATATGTAGACGATCAAGATGCCGCGATAGCATCTGATACGCTTACATTCACAAACAAAACAATAGACGCCAATGGCACGGGCAACAACATTTCTAACTTAGATGCTGGCAACTTGCTATCAGGATTCTTAAAAGACGAGGACAACATGGCATCAGACAGTGCCACTGCTGTTTCTTCTCAGCAGTCCATCAAAGCATACGTTGACGCTGAGGTATCGGCTCTTTCAACAACGGCTATAGCAGTCAACAACACAAGTGCAACAGTATCTGACTCAGGTACGAATGGTGCTTTGACAGTTGTTTGTGACGGTAACACTGAACTTGTTATCAATGACACAATCGCAACGTTTAGTGGAAACGTTCGGGTAAGTGGAAACTTAACAGTTGACGGAACAGAGACTATTGTCAACACAGCAACACTATCAGTTGAAGACAACATCATCGAGGTTAACAGAAACGTATCAGCGGCATCAGGTATGCCTACAGTTTCAGGATTACAGATCAACAGAGGTGAGGCTTCAACTGCAACAGAGATGCCATTGCTTTGGGCATGGGATGAAGCATTCGCAGATGACGGAACCACTATCCATGGTAACTCAGGCGGTGCCTTTACTGCTTTCAGAAGAAAAGAAGGTGATACTGAAGGACCATCGAGTACAGCGAGTCTAGTGGATATAAGGTGTAACGTTATCCATGCATTAGCAACTTCGGCTCAGTACGCGGACGTTGCCGAGCGTTTCGAAGCAGACGCTCCAATGACAGCAGGTGCAGTAGTAATGGTTGGTGGTGATGCAGAGATCACAGAAACAACAGCAGATCTATCTGATCAAGTTTTTGGTGTCATATCTGATCAACCAGCATATGCCATGAATGCAGGCGCAGGTAACAGTGATTCACACCCTTATGTTGCGATGACTGGAAGAACTCCAGTGAGAGTAACAGGTGCAGTGACTAAAGGACAAAGACTAGTCAGTTCATCAACAAAAGGTTGTGCAAGAGCGGCGGCTACAGGTGAATCAATTTCACCATTCCATGTTATTGGTAGAGCACTAGAAAGCTCATCTGATGCAGGAATCAAATTGGTAAACTGTGCAGTGAGAACGAACAACTAATAAATAAATTTACTTTTTAGTAGAATTAAAGGGCGGCTTCAGGGTCGCCTTTTTTTTTTTGGCTTTTTGTAATAAATACCTTTATATGTTCAAAGTAGGAAAAAATATCACAATCAATGCAGACACTTTCCTTGAATTCAAAGGCGAAAACGATGCCGGTGAAGAGATAAGAATAGGTTCGATCAAAGGTAGCATTAAGGACAACAAAAAAGGTGCTGACCAGAGCGTAATACAGATAATCGGCAGAAAAGACGGACAGCACAAACCATTGTTGACCATCGCAAACAATGCCATCTACGCACACCGTGATGTTCCATTCGTGTGGCAGACAGAAGACGGTAAAAAAACTTTCGTGTCAGGTACCTCAACTACAAAACGAAACATCGACCTACCAGACGACAACGGAACACTGATGATAAACAATTCTGGAAAAGTAATGGCAACGGACTTGCCGACAAGCGATCCTGGTAACACNGGACAACTGTGGAACGACAATGGTACTGTAAAAATTAGTGCAGGTTAATTAAGTAATTAAATCCAATATAGTTTGTAATTTACCCTTTATACTTTTATTATTCAAAGTATTTTTCAAACCCATGTGTAAATTCTTGGGCCAGCACTCGAACGCTGTCCAGCAGTAACCCGAATGCTCGTCATTGAGTCTTGGCAAAAATTCGCCATCTATGGCTATTACGTATGTGTGGAAGAAGAACTTCTGATCGTTTGATGTAAACATTTCTAATGGAATAACTTTCTTAAACTTAGGTGTGTTGCCTACTTCTTCCTGTATTTCACGCTTTAAGCCTTCAAAAGCACTTTCAAGGAATTTGGACTTTCCGCCAACTAATCCCCAGGCACCGGCGGTCTTCCGGTCAGTTCGTTGTAGGAATAAGAATCTCTTCGTGCTTGTGGAATAAAAAAGTGCACCAGAGCAGACTATGTTTTCTTTCATACTATATTATAACAATTATATTTTAAATTATCAAGGAGTAGTTGCGTCTGTACTAGCATCATAATCGCTATAGTCACCATCTACCACAATAGTCCAATTACCTTGGGTGTACAGTCCCTCGTACGACTTGACCCATTCGGTACCATTGAATCTGTATTGTATTCCTGTGTTTGAATTGGTAACGTAGTGTTGTGTGCTGTCTGGATTAGATGCATCAAAGGCCACGTTCCATTTGGATGTTGCACTATTGTATTCGATAATATCGCCAACACTTGCTACGAGTGTACCCCATGTGCTACTTTGGAAACTAGCAGTACTGTCCCCAACATCATTAATCACAAGATACCTGTCTCCGTTTGCAGGAGTGCCTGGATCAAATGTTGCTGGATTGACAATTTTTTTTACAGCGGTTAGGGTGTTTGCCGGAATCGTGTCTCCGTCTATAGTGTATAACAAGATCGTGTCATCTAATGTGGTTGTTGCGATAGTGCCGATTATTTCATTTCCGTTTGGTTGGGTCAATCTGATCTGTGATGTGCCACTTGTAATTTTACCATATTGGTCTAATAGCACCTTCCAATTCACTGCTGGTCCAAATGCTTCAAAAGGATCAAAATTATTACGTTCATTTGCACCTGTGTAGAAACCATCACCGCCTGACTTAACATTTACCCCTGTGGTTCCTAATAATCGTAGTTGATTTCCAGTTACTAGCAAACCAAAGTTGTTTGGTGTAATAAAACTTCTTGAAGCCAGTTCACCATCTATTAATCCTTTTGCTATGCCACCGTCGTCGTCGTATATGCTCATTATTATTTTTTGAATGACACCTAATTTCTTTACTTTCACAGGTGGTGATAACCATATTGGCATGCTGAATGTCATGGTTGCAACATCTATTTCTGATTCTGCACCAACAGGTATTGTTCTGCTACTGAATGTTACACCTGTAAGCTCTACGTAACTAAGACTTGTCCAGTCGATGTAATTGTCTGTTTTTTGAATTTCAAAATCAGGGTTAAACAAATACAATATTTGTTCCATGATCTGTAACTTTTGATCTGTGTTCGATGAAAAAATGTCTGCTGTTACTTCCAACCTAAACGGCGAAGGCATAACTTTCTCTACTGTGTATCCTGCACCTAACTGGTTGGTGTAGTTGCCGTCACTGTCAACATCTCTTTCTCTCAAGTGCTGTTTTTCAATGTGGTAAGGATTCTGCATTCTTTCCCTGTCATAATTTAATTCCCTAACGTAACAGGCTATCTTAGGAGCATAGTTCAATGCATTTTCACTGTTGTTCCTTATGATGTTTGCAACCTGACGTGTTGGATCTCCGTACACAACAGGCACTGCCCTTAAACTTATAGAATCATCTTTACCCCTACCTGTTTCAACAGAAAAATTACTCAAGATCCTAATGAATTGAGTGAGAAATTTTCTAACCTGTCCGTCGTAAAAATGTAGCATTAATTGTCAGCCTTTGGTTTGAGTGCATCAGACAATGATTGTCTTTGTTTTGTAGTTAACCCATTGATAGTGGCTTCACTACTGTTATTGACAAAAGATGTTTTGTAGTTTGATCGAGAATCATTGTTTGTTGTAGTAATTCTAACAGAATCTTCAATTTTAATCCATCTGTTACCATCGTATCTAAACAATCTGTTTGGTAAAAAGTCTGTTCTTAAGAAATAATCTCCCTTGTCAACATTAGAAGTTGGAAACGATATTCCAAACCCTGCTGGATTTCCGTTTGGTGCTACCCCGTCACCATCTAGATAGAATCCATAGTGCGAACCTGCCGGTGTATCAATAACTGCGTTCACTGACTTATTACCACTTGCTCTTTGGTCTTCTGTGTTGACGTTATCTGTTCTAATATTTCCCCTTTCGTCTATAGGTGCAACGTAAAACTGTTTGTAGTTGAAACCTGATTTTGGAGCATCTGACTCTGCCTGTGCAACCACTTGATCATTGATCGTTTTCTCTCTGTTGAAAGTCGACATGTAACTTGCAACTGAATTTTCTGTTGTAGCGTCGCCTATTATATCCCTAAATTCTTGTGCGTCAACTAAACTTTTCATTTTTAATCTTAACAAGTGTGGCCACCAAGTTGATGAGAATCCTTCCGCGGCTCTATTAACATCTTCTACAACGTAGTATCTTTTAAGTGCAATTGGTATACTTTCATCAAGAGAATAATCTTCTTTCATGTGTGGAAATTCTATGACGTCGCCACTCATTGGTTTTCTGCCAATTCTTTCTACAATATCATTTAGATGCACAGTCAAAAACAGTGTGTCATTCTGTAAGAACATACCAAACTGTGATAGGTTGAAATCGGCATCTTGAACATTGTAAATTCCCCTGACCGTGTATATGTCACCGGCGTATTTCCTGTCTCTGTTTTCTAGAAACAATAGATCCTGTATGGTCCTCTCATTTAGACTGTCACCGGAATACTGAGGCTGTGTGGGAGATGCCGCACCGTCCTTGTTTGTGTCGCCCTGATCGTAGGGGCCTAAGTATTTGTGGAAGTGTAGGTCAGTGCCTCCCACCTGAAACATCTCTTTGATGTTACGATCGAAGAATTTGTAGTCATTGCCCTTTTCAGGCTTAAAAATGGATAATCTTGGCATATCACACATATTTATTGCACAGGCAACGGCTATAAATATGTGTATGTCAGAACTACAAACAGGTCAACAAGAGATATTCGATTACATCAAAAACAATCTCGGCGACGGGATGATTGATGTAGAATTAGACCCAAAACACTACCAAACGGCCCTGGAAAGAGCAGTTAATAAATTTAGACAGAGGTCATCAAATGCTGTTGAAGAATCGTATGCGTTCCTGGAATTGAAGAAAAATCAAAACTCATATATTTTACCAGATGAGATAATCAATGTTAGAAATCTTAACAGAAGAACTGTAGGTTCAAGAACAGAAGGCGGCGAAGGTGGTACTTTATTCGAACCATTCAACCTAGCATACACTAATACGTATCTGCTGAGAGCAGGGGCAACAGGTGGTCTAGCAACTTATTACGCTTTTGCATCATATCAAGAATTAGTGGGTAAAATGTTTGGTAGTTTTATACAGTTTCATTTTGATGTTGCTACTAAAAAATTAACGATAACACAAAGACCCAGAGCAGACGACGAGACAGTGCTAATGCACACCGACAACTTTAGGCCTGACATTACATTATTCAAGGACATATACTCCAAACCATGGATAAGAGATTATGCACTTGCAGTATCTAAACTTATGTTAGGTGAAGCAAGAGGCAAGTTCAATACTATTGCAGGACCACAAGGTGGGACCACACTTAATGGCGATGCCTTAAAAAGCGAAGGCCAAGCAGAAATGGAAAGACTAGAAGCGGACATAGGAAACTTCCAAGAAGGTGGAACTCCACACAGTTTTGTTATTGGTTAATTGACCCGAAACTCTATTTAAATACCCTGCAATGAAAGATTCCAATTACAAGAACTATTCTGACCTGACACTTGACGAATTGGAACAACTGGTAAAGGACTTAGAATTAATGAGTATAAAGGCACTGAAACAAAAGAAAAAAAGTCTAAGAATTACCATGTTAAAATCTGTCAAAGAAGCAATCAAAGAGATTGAAAAACGTCTAAAAAAATAGTATAATAAACCTTATGCTGATAGGTGTAGTAGGTTTGATAGGTTCTGGAAAAGGCACTGTCTCTGACAGGCTTGTAAAAAAACACGGATATAACAAAGATAGTTTTGCTAAAAGTCTCAAGGATGCTGTGGCATCGATGTTTAATTGGAACAGGGATCTTCTCGAGGGCGACACTGAATCGAGTAGAAAATGGAGAGAACAACCAGACGAATTTTGGAGTAAGAAATTTGGGAAACCCACAACTCCGAGATGGGTGTTACAGTACTTTGGCACAGAAGTGATGCGTGGTCAAATGTACGATGGAATATGGGTAGACAGTTGCATTGGTCGATACCATGGACAAAATACTGTTATAGCAGACACACGATTCCCTAATGAAGTTAAACAGATCAGGGCTCACGGTGGCAAAATAATACTAGTTAAAAGAGGGCTAGATCCTGATTGGTTCGTTGATTACACGGAAGGCAACATCGAACCCAAGGGCATACATACTTCTGAATACGCCTGGGCAAAAGAAGAGTTTGATTTTATCATAGAAAACAATGGTGACAAAGCAGAATTATATGCAAAAATTGACGACCTAATCGTCAGCAACAAGATCACCGATCCGCCATCCAAGCCTTCGAGTGCTAGTCAGCCTTTGGCAATTGGCGCAAACAGTTTTTAAATTATTTGTTGAGGTATTTCTCAAGTCACCGTCCACAAACAAGATATCAAGTTGTGCTTTGTCCTGGGCCTTAAATCCACACAGTTCACATTTCTTTTTTTTGGTGTAACCTGATCTATCCAATGCAGTGATGCCTCCTGTTTTCTTACCGGACTTTTTTCTGATACACGTATCACATCGGCTCCGCCAATAAACCTTGCCATAACGCCTGTAGGCATACGCCCTAGGTTTTGATTTACACTCCTTGCACAGCGGTCTATCATTATATTGCATGTTTGTATTTACGTGCCCTATATAGGCACCAAGAAAATGGTAAATTTTGTCGTAAAAACCATACGATTGAATAAATAACTCTAGTATATACGTAACACTTGCAAGGAGAATACGAAAAATGGCTTTAACATCACCAGGAGTAGAAGTTTCAGTAATAAACGAGAGTTTCTACGTACCATCAGATGCGGGTACTACACCACTATTCATAGTAGCATCATCACAAGACAAGAAAAATGGTGCAGGAGACGGCACAGCGGAAGGAACACAAACTGCTAACGCCAACACTGCATATTTGATCTCGTCACAAAGAGAATTAACAGAGACTTTCGGAGATCCGAAATTTTACACAGACGCTTCAGGCAACTCATTGAA
>JGI24006J15134_10002251_pt1 | contig 10778 bp, 21 predicted proteins | sample LinPmetageLP53_FD_15134 | JGI IMG/M metagenome (IMG submission 15134) | reverse complement strand
CCCAAGAGGGCCTTTAGGTGGATTAATATCACCTCAAATGGCTGCTCGCTTACCAGCTGAAGCTTTTGCTTTTGGAACTATTTCTCCTTTATTAGAAGGTTCAATGGTTAGTGGAGAAGGTGGCCCTCGTATTCCTAAACCTTCAGATTATGCTCATGCTGCTGGTTTAATATTTGCGCTTGCAGGTACAGGCGTTTTAAAAAAGAAAGCTATCAATGAGCCTTGGGCAAAAACTAAAAAGTATATTAAAGGAGAAGTTAAAAAAAGAGACCTCTCAGTAAAAGAATTAGAAAGACAAGCAGAGAGTAAAGCTCAAGAAGAAATTGGCAGTGACATTTGGTCTAATGGAGAGAATGAAGTACAGATTTTAAAAGACTTTACTAATAGTGATAAGATTCACGTACTTGAATTAAAAAACTTAAAAGATAGCTCTGTCTTTAGTGAAGGTAAAACAGATTTTTTTAAAGGTAGAAAGAACGAAGCTGGAGAAAGAATATCAAAGCCATATAAACGACTATCTGTTGCAGGAGAGCCTTTGTCTTTTAAGAAAAATCCTACTGGAAAAGACATAACAAACACTTTAAAAAATAAAATATTTGGATTAAAGAAAAAACTTAATATTTCTGACATCGAGTTTAAAAACATGGTTGACAAGATGCTTGGAACAAAAAGTTCTAAGGCAGAGTATGACGGTGCACGTTTAAAAAGTGGGATGAGTAAGAAAGAGTTTGACACTCAATTACACAATAAATTATTAAACGATTTGACTGTTAAAGATAGAGCCGCTTCAATTAAAAAAGATATTGTTAAGCTTGGTGGCAATGAAGTGTACTATCTTGACAGCCCTTTAAAAGAAAATTACCCTAGGGTTTATAAAGCTTTGCAGCGAATTGGCGCTGGAGTTGAAACTGCAAAATATCAATTATCAAAACATCCAATTGGTCGCAAAATGGCAAGTAAGATGATTAACACAGATGCAAGCATCGGCGCCCTAACTGGTAAATATTTAACTATGATGGAGAGTGTAGAAATTGGTGGACGTTTTCCGGGAACACGCAGGAAAAAAACCTTTTTTGACATGACAGAGTCTCAAGCAAAAGAACTAGCGAAAGACTTAGAAAGGCCTGTTCCTCAATTACCTTATACAGCTAAAATAAAAAAGTTATTTGATATTATGTATTCTATTGCAGAGCAGTCTGGTATGCCTATTAGAGATAAGATTAATAATTATTTTCCGCACGTTATTAAAGAAGGTGTTTTAAAGAACTTGCAAAAAGATGTAGATAAAATGATTAATATAGAGCAGGTATTAGCTAAAAATAATTTATCTAATGAAAACGGCGTAAATGTATTATTAGAAAGAATGATAAAATCTGGAGAAATCTCTGGAGAGATTACAGTTGAAACTATTCAGGCTTTAAACCATTTAAGAAATAAGCTTGGTAGTTATTCTTCCGCTTTTGAAAGACTGAGAACGGGTATTAACTCTGAAAGATATACTATTAATAAACATTTAGAAAAAGGTAGAGATTTAGATTTACCCCCAACCTTATTAGAAAGAGATGCTAGGATTGTTATACCTGACTATGTACAACGCTGGGCAAAGCGTGTTGAATATGTAAAGTCTTTTGGCGTAGAGGGTGAAAAAATGTTTGGTGATATAAATGCGCTTCAAGCAAGTGGTTTTTCTAATGAGGCAAGAGTATTAAGAGAAACTTTTGATTCTTTTACTAATCTTTCTGAAACAAATCCTGCTCGAAACTACAGACGGTCTACAAAAGGTTTATGGAATGGTATGGTAAATTTTGGCATTGCCACTAAGATTGGTGCTGGGTTTGCTACGTTACCAAATTTAGGTCAACCTTTTATATCTAGTATGTTAAAGGCTGGTATTCCAAAAACTATTTTTGGAATGTTTAAATATGTTACAAACCCAGAATATAGAAAGTTTATTAAAGAGTCGGGGGCAATGGCTACTAGTCTTTCCGTTCATCAATTAATATCTGGATACCAACCTTCTAACTTAACTAGGACTGGTAAGATTGCCGAGTGGATGACGCGTTACTTTGGAGTAACGATTCCATACATTGCTTTTGAAGGCCCCTCTTTAAAAGCAGTACAAAAAAAACCATGGCAATACTTAACTAAAAGAGTTAAAGGGCAACCTATCATTACTTTCCAGTCAGTTAATAAGCTAAATCAAATTACATCTGCTGTTGCCGGATTTGAGGGAATGCAATCTTGGAGGAAGTGGGCTAAAGGTGAAGGCGTTGGTGGAAACATAGATGTTTCGATTGGTAACGTTGGTATATCGAATCGAATACGCTCTTTAGATAATCTACATCAAATGGGTTTAATTAAAAATTACGCTAAACACAAGCAAGATTTAAGAACAGGTAAAATAACTCAAAAAGAATTTTTTAAACGAGCGAATAGAGAAGTAGATAAAGAACTAGCAAGCGAAACAAAACAAAGAGAAGCAGTTTACAGATTCGCTATCGACTCTCAGCTACAAAGAAACATACTTAGAGAGCCTGTTTACTTTAATGACCCACGTTTTAGACCTTTTATATTATTTAAGCGTTTTGGTTACAGGCAGTTTGAGTGGATATACAAAAATACACTACAAGAAGTAAAGGCTGGTAATGCATTGTTTGTTTTAAGAATGATGGCAGGTGGTTTAATTTATGGGCCTTTATTAAACTCTGCAAAAAGAATGTATAGAGATGCTTTAGCTGGAGAGCCAATCTTTGATGATGAATATTCTGTAACAGAAGTAGTTGAAGATTATGATAATATAAAAAAAGAAATGGACGACAAAGGATATTCTGTTGATAACTTTTTTGATGCAGCTCAAAAAAACATTAGCATGGGTGATTTAATAGATTCTTTTGCGGCAATCGGAGCGTTTGGTTTTGTTGGCGACATTACTTCAGCAATGTATGAAGGAGAACAAAAACTTATTAGAGCTGGTGAGTTCTTCTTAAAGCCTGCGGTTGTGCAAGATATGATGGTTGGTGTTGATACAGCGACGCGCTTTTTAAAAGATTATGGGGATTATGGTTTTAAAAATTCTGTTGCTAGAATGCCAAAAACCATAGCGCCTGCTTTTGGTACAGTTGCGCGTTCTTTGTCTACTCGTATCAGAACGGCTGGGCAAAAAGAAACTTATGACAAATATAGAAGAGGTCAAGTAAAATCGGAAATGCTTGACGCTTTTTTAGATGGAGACGAGCAGAGAGCTTTAAGATTGTTTAGCGCTTGGAATAGAGCTAATCCAGATAGACCTTTTAGTTATAATGATATTAACTGGAAAGCTATGTATGATAAAGCAGAGCGTAAAGCAAGAAGAAGGCTTAAGCCTTAATAAGTTTTTAATATCTAGTTACGTTATCTTTTACAAGCTTATCTTTATTTAAAGAAAAGTATTCTTCTTTCTTTTTTTTTCTATATGTAGACTTTTGAGAGTTTGTCATTTTCAACCAACACTCTGGCAAAGGTTCGGCTCTTGTTTCATAGCCAGATACCATCCCACAAAATAAGAAATTCTTACTTCCTTTTTTATCAGTCATTGGATTCCAAGTGGATTTACCGCAAAAACCACAAGGTCTTTCTATTTTAGGACAGATTTCAAACATAGACTTCATATTATAATTTAAAGGACAACTTGGGCCTAAAAAGTACCTCTAATAGGCTTAATAAGGCAATATAATAAACTTTTGGATATAAGGTATAGCTGAGAGGAGAAGCGAGGGATATACCCCCGCTATACTCCAATTTACAAGATATTTTAAAATGCCGGCTTAGTTTGCTCACCACTCTGAAATTTCTCGTCTGGCTTCTTAAAACTCATGTAATAATACTGATTTCCAGCTTTTGATTCTCTTTTCCACATTGCAAAATCCATAAGCTCTTCACCTACTTTACCTCTCCCGGTAAAATCGGGTTGATTATCAGCTGTTTTCTTTTCGTTATTAAATACTGTCGCAGTATTCTCTTTATGTTCGAATGCCATTATAGGCTCCTTTGTTTTGTTAATTTTTTAGCGGGCTTGATTTTTATAAATGTAATCACGTGTGACAAAGATTTAATTATTAGCGCCAACCAAGCATTATCACTTTGTCAACTTGTCCCGCTAAACAGAATCTTTTACTAATGATAGCAGTAAACAATAATGGTCAAGAGGTACAACCATAAAAGGCTCACCCCTGTCTTCTCTTATTACCACTCCTATCTCTTGCTTCTCTGGTTTGACCCAAGTTGCAATTGTCTTTCTCCTTTTACAACCATAATATTTTCCTTCAATCTCTACATCACCCATCTCATGTTGGGCGCCACCTCTATCTCGATTGAAAGCCTCGAGGTTGTAATGCTTGGCAGTGTTAACTGACAGTCTCTGAAGTTCCGCTCCCCGTTGCCTGTTGCGTTTCCCTCTCCTCTGATTTTCTTTTTGCTTCTTCGTACTGGAGGTGCTTTGTAAATTTTTTGACATCTTTTTTCCATATTATATAGTTTTCAAATAATGAACGAGTCATTCTTAACTCTTGACTTAATTCGTATACCGATTTAAATAAATAGTTAAGTTGGTCGTCTCTCTCTTTGTTGCTTAATTTATTCTTTTTTGATTTCATTGTATCACCATTTTATTTATAGCGTCTTTTTCCATACACTTAGGACAATTCTTATGAAGGTTCTTTACTCCGGCCCTATGCATAAAGTCACATTGAGTACATATATATACCCAAGAGTTTTTATTACCTTGACTTTCTCCATATCGGACATCTGGTTCTTCTTTCTCAATACCAAATAAGAACTTAGGATTCAGAAGCTCTTCAATAGGTAATAAGATTAAGCTTGATGCGTTATCGTCCCCACCTTTTATGTCACGTTTAGGGTGACCAAGGTATTGACGACAAATTCCTTTAATAATCTCTGTCTTTAAAAATATGACTGCGTTTTCTTCTTGTTTTTCATCTACCAAAATATATGCTACATACTTAGCTTCGGTTGCTGCAATTCCACTGGGCTGTCCTCTATTAAAATATTCTACAGCTATATTGCCAGTCTTCCAAGCCTTGTAATCTTTCTTAAATTCAATNGTTTCAAGTAACTCTGCCCATTTATTCTCAGATAATTTACCTTCTAACAAATTTACATCAAATCGTTTATCTGCTCCACCCTCATCCCTTACTTGTTTTGTAATCTCTTTTAACTGCCCTTGATTTAATTGAACGCTAATATGATTCATTGTTTTCCTTAATTGAGTCTAGACTTACTGCATCTAAAGAACTTGAGCCACCCTTTGTGTATCGTTCTAACTCCACCTTTAAACCAAGGCGCTCTGCCTTTCGACTTACCCACTCAATGAAATCTTTAATCTCTTCATCCTTTGTATCACTTGACGGGGTAATATACATTTTATTCCAATCCATTAAAAGGGAACCTCTCCTATTTTCTTCTTTAATGTCGCAACAGGGTACTCTACTGACATTCCTGTTTTATTTACAAAGCTCTTATGGTTAATCTCCACAGTAACTCTGAAGCCATCCATCATGTCTACATTTAAATAGGGTAAGCTAACTTTTCCGTTCTCTTCCTTAGTCACTCCAAGTATTTCGCAAAACTTAGCGAATCCCCAGTTACGACTTGGCTCAAACTCATAACCTACTTTTTCCTTGTATCTAAATATACCGCCGTCTTTCACATCAACACTTGGATTGTCTGGGTAGATTACTTTATAAACAGGTTTAAAAACGTCTGCAATAAACTTACCACACCTTATATTATTTACCATCTCCAAGTTAATAATAACTGCTTCATATTCTCCCTTTGGAAGTCTAATCTTCTTAGCTCTCTCTTCTTTTACGTAGTATGCATTATCTGACATGATTATCTATACGTCTTTTTGATTTGTTGAATCTTATCTAGAGAAGCTTGGAGGTTATCCATTGTAATCTTACCTGTTTTTAGGGCTTGTAACACCTTCTCAAGGTCATTATCCTTAAGTCCTTCTGCATCTATGTGAACCATCGCCTTAACAAACGCTTTCGAACCCTCTGATTCTTCGTTTATTACCTTCTTACATTCCTCTTTAGGCATGAGTTTTGGGTTTGATTTATCAGGCTTTCCCTCGTCGGTAGTGTCGTAATCTGGGCCATCCATTACGTANTGCACAAACNNCTCTATCTTTCCCATCGTGCTTGGCTTTAGTATTTCACCTTTTTTGTATAATTCTAAAGCAAACCCGTAGCGTACTTTACCTCTATTTACCTTGTCCCAATCAACATTTTCATTGTTTTCCATAGTCTTATCCTCTTTACTTAATGTAACCCTTTAATTCCACCACCGCACGCTTGAAAATACGAGCAGTATTTCTTATTACACTCCCAATCTTCTACAGGAGCAAGGCCTTTTTCTACAGGTGGTAGGCCTTCTTTAAATAATTCTTGTACCTTAATCCAATAACGCTCCGCCATATCAATATAAGAGCGAGGAACCTTTATCTCTTTGACTCTAGATGTATTCTTATTGTAAAACAATAAAGCCATCTTATTTACTTTAACACCTTTTTCTCTATAGTAAAGACCATAGGTGCCAAGTTGTATCGCATAGTTCTGAGGTGGTTGCTTACTACCATACTTACCAAAGATAGATTGCCATTTAAAATCATTACAGGTTTTAATATCGTATAGAGCTCCGTCTTTTAATATCATTGCATCTACAAAACTTCTTACGTTGTATTTAGGTATTAGAATTTCAGTCTCTATATTTACTTCGTAATCATTTTTATCTGCATATCTTTGTAAGGCTTCTTGCATATCAGTATGGACAAGGTCTCCCAATCTAAACAATCTCATTGTATTAGAGTCCTTATCTCCAGATGGTAATCCTTCTATCTGTGCATAGTAGTGTTTCCTGACGCATAAACCTGCACCAGAAGCATGATACCACGTATCTTGACCTTCGTATCGCTTACTAAAGTTTTCGTCTCTAAGGTCTAGTATATAGTCATCGTATATTTTAAATAAATCAATCATTAGAGGGCTCCCAAATTAGACTTGGACAAATAGTTTTTACCGCCTCTGGTTTAATTCGTTTAACCCCTTTGACTTTTGCGTTCTCTATCATTTCATAGATAGCTTCATAAGCCCACTCATCAATATAATTAAGGGCCAATATATTAATCTGCATACCTTCTTTATGAAACAATCTTCTTACAGCCGTTTTGTTCAATATCATTATGAATCTCCAAATTACAAAAGCTAAGTTAATTCCGTTTCTAACCATATTCAATCACTAATTCGCTTAGATTCCGATTCTGACCACTTATCTAACTCTCTTAACTCTTTACGAATGTAGTCAGAAATAACGCTCATTGACTTGTAAATGCCTGCAATATACATAGTCTGCTCTGCGTACTCAATGTTTTTATTCATCCTAGAAAAACCCTTGTTTTTGTCTCTCGTTAGCTCTACTTCGCCCCTTAGTTCTGTTAATATTTCTTCTAATTCCGCTAACACTTTACTGTTGCTCCTTTATATTATCTTGCCTAATAAAAAACCAATTAAGAAAGTAATAATTACTTGCTTGTTCTTCTTAGTTTCGTGTATTAATGTTATTAATAAATCCATACTTAATCTTTTTAACTCATTCATGGCTCTTTTGTTCCTTGTTTTCTTTAATTAAAGCACCAATTAGTAAACAATAGTTTCTTATATCCCTCAGTCTACCTTCGATAGGCTCGTCAGAGGCCTCTACTCCATCCATTACAAAATTCCTTACACTATCCATATGTTTTAACAGGTAAACCATGGCAACAAACTCTGGTTTGCACTTCAATCGGTCTCCAATAGATTTAAAGTTCTTTAACTTATCCTCATCAGATACTGTATACTCCTTACCCTTAACTCGCATCAACTCCATCTCTACTTCAAATTCTTTGTCAGCCCACTTAAAAAAATCTTTTACTTTCATTTTACATACCTCTTTAATATTGAAAACAATCTTCTAATTTCTCCGTCGCTCATCTCATCTAACAACTTTCGTTGTAATTTTAATTTTATTAATTCTTGAATCATTACTTCTCTATCGTTTTTATACATTGTCTCTCCTTAAAATTTGAGGAGGCGAGAAAACCAAAACCCACCTCCTCTGAAAAGGAGTATCCACGGAGAAAGGAAGGGCAATGAAGAGCCCAAAGCCGTGTTACTCCAATATTTATAGTTGTCTACTTTTAAATACGCTAAACATATTTGAAAATACATTTTCTATGGGTGAAGGTGGTGCTTGTATCTTTTTCATCGCACTCTTTTCACCCGCTCTATATCCTCGCATATAAATTGTATGCTCTGTTGGATTCTCTGTTCTTTTACGTCCTCTCTTAGCCATCTAGTCTCTCCTCTTCTATTACGATTGCATCATACACATCTTCGGGCAATACTTCATGCCCCTCACATTTAGAATTTTCACAGCCAAGTCCTATGTCTGCCGACTGCTTGTCTAAAGAATCTGAAGCATAACCCCACCACCATAGCTTCTTATCACATTTTGGGCAATGTATCTCTGATTTTTCACCATCTCTCATAGCTTGACCTCTCCTTTGGTTCGTGTAAAAACAAGTGTCCAATGATACTCTATTAAAAAATCTAGTAACATACTGTAATCAATACTCATTTCTTTTTTACAGCCCTCTCCTATTAAATATTTGAGCCCCTGTGTTTTGTCTCTTGCCGTAGTGCACCTTCAAGCAAGACCTCAGTTCTCTCGGAGGCTTCAGACTGCCCAATGCAAATCTAAAGTGTAGGGGCTCAAGTATGGAAGTAACCGCGAGAGTCTCTCTCTCCCTGTGCGATAGTTGATAACTATCTCCCTGTAACGATACTTCCAAATGTAAATCTTTCTTATTCATACTATGTATACGTGTTAACCTGTAAAAGGTTCCAACTTATTTAAATTAATTTCTCCTACCACTTCAACAGTAGCCCTATGGGTATTAGTTTGATAGATGTTTCCATCAGTATAGTTATCCATCGCTTCTTTTTCTGACGTCGCTTCGATTTCCCAAAACTGGATATCTTTTTTTTCTACTCTTACTTTATATTGTTTCATATTTCCTTTCAGTTATTTTTTGTTTCGGTTCTATCTCTTATACGTTTCGCTTTAAAAAAAGTTCCAATTTAATTTACCTCCATTCCTTTTTTAAACTCTCTAAGATAGTTTTCCATATTCTTCTTCTCCCATACGAGTCCTTTATATTCTTTAGGGCTTCTGTCCTCCTTCATGTACTCGGGGTTTCTATCGTGATTCCCTTCACTATAACCACCTACGTAAAACTCTAAGTCCTCTAAAAACTCTTTTACAGATGTGCCTCTAACAAAATCACAACAATCAAGCCAAAAAGCATCGCTCTCGCAATTCTTTTTTCCATCTATACTATCAAGAATATTTTGTAGTTTATTATCTATCATATGAATCTCCTGTTTTTTTGTTTGCGAATCTATCTCTTATACGCCAAGAGTTTCAAAAAGTTCCCGATTATTTTTTTCACGACGGTAAATTTATTTTTCATAACTTTCATTTTGCTTTTTAAAATAACATTTATCACATATATATTTAGAAACTTTTCCACTTGTTAAAACCGATTTGTTTTCTTTATCGTGGAAGTAAAACGACTTGCAATAACCACACCAAAAGATAATCTTAAAATCGGTGTAGTAAAATGACCCAAACATCAGAATATCTCCGCAAAACAAGGTGTATAATCTCCCATATGAGAGCCAACTACATTATAGTAGTAAAAGTCAATCGCCTCTTCTTCCGTCATTCCATCTCGCTTTATCATTATATTTATACACTTATTTTTATTGTACAATACAACAGGATTCATACCACTTCTTTCTACCATTCCCATAATCGCTTTATCAAATCCATCAGCGATTAATACATCGGGGTGGTTTTCTTGAATAAACTCCAATCTATCTTTTGCAGTCATATGCTCTCCTCTTAGCTTTCTGTTCTTTATATACGACATAAAAGGTCGCATTCCTTTCTTTCATTGTCTTTGCTTGGTGGCAACTCGCACATAAAATCCTACATTTATTAGCCTCTGCCGTTAGTTGCTCCTCATTTTTTCTTGCCATATTGGTAATGTTATCGCTCTTTTCATATTTGCCTTTATGGTCAAACTGCAATTTTAACATATCTTTTTCTTCACAATGCTCACAAGATTGTTCAAACAAGTAATTGTATTTCCATAAAGCATATCTTCTATTTAATCTTTGTCTGTTGTTTTTTTTATATTTTTTATTCCTTTTAGTTGTATTTGATTTACTTGTAGGGTTTAACCAGTAACTAACAGTAGACCTAGAGCANCCTAANTNTNNNATTATCTGACTATAAGAGAACCCTTTATCCCTTAACTCTAATATTCTGTTTTCCCACGTCATCGTTTCTTAGCTTTTTTTTCTCTAAGTTTTATTTTGTTATCCTTCCAATTATCTAAACTCCTAAACCACCACCAACCATTGTAAGGTGCTTTCTCGTTCTCCTTGTTGTAAAAGAACTCAGACCTTTCTTTTAAATAAACGGGGTCATCAACATCTCCATCGTACTGCCAACCTTTTGTACACGCTCTCCAATCGGTTGAGGTACGTGACGTGTCTTTATTCTCCATCTTCTTTCTCTTTTACTGCATCCACTTTCTTTTCCTTCTTAACGCCGACCACCTGTAAATCTGAAGGCTCTTGAGCGTACTTTTTAATCTCTTTTTCGCTCATCTT
>JGI24006J15134_10002249_pt1 | contig 10779 bp, 10 predicted proteins | sample LinPmetageLP53_FD_15134 | JGI IMG/M metagenome (IMG submission 15134) | reverse complement strand
ATTTAACGTTCTTATCTTCCATCAAGCCGTATTCGTTACGCTTGAATGTGGTTGGCGGCTTATTTATTACAGTAGTTCCCATACGTCCTGAAGGCTAATTCAATTGGGGTAGGGTGTCAACTACTTTTTGACAAAGAAATGGAAATGTTCCTCTTCTTCCCAGAAAAGGGGGTCATCGATTATAGGCTGAGGCTCGTGATCCATAGACGAAAATCCACTACCCGACGAAAGGGAGGCACTCGAAAGGTAGAAACTATTATTATGAATTATGAAATAATTAGATTTATAATAAATGTTATTTTTCCCTTTAAGCTCTTCGAAGTCTTGTTTGTCTTTCGTAGGTATTTGATGCACTTGACCGTAGTCAAAATACGCCAATTTATAATCGTTAAGTTTTGAGCTCGTTTCCCGACTTCTCAAAAGGAAGTTTATAGATTTTTCAGCCACTTTGTCAATAAAATCCACACCAGCCGCACTATCGTCTTCGATATAGTAAACCAACTCCACAATTCTTTTTGCGTATTGCTTTAGAATGTCATCACTAAATGGCTTGTTCGTTATAACTGAGCAAGGGGAAGCTTCAAGTTGAGCCTTTAAGGCTTCCTCGTTAAAGTTTAAATCCATTCGTACTATAAGAGAGGAAACCCCAATTTTCTCAGGGTCTAGAAGGTGAGCGAGGGTAGACTCTACTCTTTTTCTATTAAAAGCGTTTCCTATTCGTAGCGTTTTGAATTCGGATACAAAGGTAACTATTCCGGCGAGATTTAAAACCTTTTCAGCTATCTTTTCGGGCATGATTCTATTAATAGATTTGGGGTTTTCTTGCGGGTTGAAAGACGGTTTTTCCGTTGTCGGAGGTGACATTATTTCCATATATTTTTTATCTCCCCAATAAGGAGCGAATTGGTTGGGGAAACAGTTATTGGAAAAAAGAGATACGCACTTCTTGCCAAGTGAAGAAGCTATGTGCATTGATTCGTTGTTGGGGCTTACGTGAACCAAGGATTTGTTAATTACGTAGCATTTTTGGTTGAAGTTGCATTGTCCAATAGCTGAATAGCAATTTGCTAAAGGTGTGTCTCCTCTGTCCCCAAGGTGGAGTATCTTTATGTTGTTTTTCTCAAGCTCGGGACCAATTAAATTGACGACAAGCTGCCAATGATCGTAGCTGAGGGATGACGTGCCTAGGCTCGAAGTGTCAAGCGTTATGAACTTGTCTACAGCCAGAGGAAAAAACTTTTCGTAAATTGAGGGCCTGTCTATTTTTAAATCGTTTTGTAAAGCGTAAGATTCTAAAACATGCATAAAGTTTCTTTATTAATTTTATCTTTGTCGTTGTGAGCGTAGTTATTGGCTCGTTGAGTTGTTAAGTAAGGCGTGAAAGCGATTTCAAAAAACCCCTCATGGGAAGCGATCCCTTCTAGGTGGGTCACGTTGTCGAATTGGGAGTTGTAGGGGATTACCTTATGAATATATTCATTGCCATCTAAAATGTGGTAATACTGAGGCTTCGTAACAAAGTAAAGGTTATATTCAGGATATTTTAATTTTAAAGATTTTAGCAAAGACGTTGACAAAAAAACATCCACAGCGGATTCGGGCATGACATAAGCCATGCGTTTTCCTTTGTCATCTTCGTCTAGTAAATCCTCCATTTTGACGGGGAAAAACTTTTGATTGTGGTCTCGGGCTACTTTTCTAAAATAGTCTTCTATTTGAGCTCGAGGAACCTTGTTTTCGAGTTGCTTCATCCACGTTTTGTAACCGTCATCGTTAGTGTGGTTGTCTACGTTTAGAATTTTTTTGTATAGCGTCAACACCCATTCCGAGTCGCTTTCTATGTGAGGCACAACAGCATCAGGGTAATTTCTTTTATTGCCTTTCTTTGATCCCTCTTTTCCGAAGTCGTAGTTCGTTTCGGGGGCGTTATCAATAAAATCCTCGAAAAATTTTCCTATTACTTCTACGGAGAAGTTATCCAGAGCCCATTTTCTTGCTAACTTTCCTCTTTCTTGTTTTTCCGTATTATCCATTTGGTACACCGAATTTATTTCTTTCGCGATGGAGGCGGGGTGGGTCGAGGCTTTTTTAAACTCAGTTTGGTGTTCTCGGTATTCTGACCATTCTAACGGAATAGATTCTGATCCTTCTTCGCAGTTTTCCTCTCCGCAGCTGTAATCTGTGACCAAGGTTATCAGCTCTGTTAGTTTTGCCTCTTGAATTGGTATCTCCTGCCCACCGCTCGTAAAAGGATGACAGTAGACGTCCATCAAGTTGTAAATTTCATTAAGCTGACTCTCTCGTACCCCGAATCCCACATTGGTAGTAACTTGAGCTTTTTCATTACCGCATAATGAGCAGTCCTGTTCTTCGCCGCTATACTTTTTAACTTGGTATCTCCTACATTTTCGACAAACATGAGTCGTTAATATCTCTTCGGGGCTTATACCGTATTCGGCTGCAATTTTGTGTATTCCCCAACCTTCCTTCCAGTACGTATGGAGAAGCAGATATGTTTTTTGTTTAGGTTTATTTTCTTTTTTCCATTTCGCGTACCCTTCCAAAAGATTAGGAACCGACTTTCTTAATTGGTTCCTGAAAACAAAACCTATTATAAAAGCATCCTCTTCGATGTTATTCTGTTTCCGAAGGTTTACTCTTTCTTCGTCAGCGAGGCGAAAAAAATGTTTGGATTCAATACATCCGTGAACCGTTTTGATGTGTTTATGGCCCATTTCGTTGAGAGCTTTAGTCGCGAAAGAACTCCAGATCCAATAGTTTTTTATTTTAGAAGCGTTCGCAATGGCGGTCGGCAAAATGGGAAGGGAGTCGAGAGTAGTCCAAATAACCGAATTAATCTTATCAAACCAAGGCTTTTCAATGGCAAATTCTGTCCCCCATATGTCTTGAACCCCAAAATAAAAGTCTGGCTTCTCCTCTTTCATTACTTTGTCGATGAGGTACCCTCCGTAACTAGCTATTCGGGCTTGACCGGGGTCTTGACCTATTCGTTGGCGCTCTGCGGGGTCACTGGGAAGTGTCCCTATGGATTTCCATGGCGTAGTTTCTAAAACTGGGTTAGCGTAATCGGTACCGCAGCAGTACTGAACGATATCATACTTTTTAGTTTTGTATAGATACGACAAAAGGGCCTTAGCATTTCTGCCAAAGCCCGTTTTCGCCAAACTCGAATCAGTTTGAAATAAAAGTTTCTTCATCACCAAGGAACATCAAGATCTACTTCTTGACTATTATCCTTGGCCGGAGCAGAATTTTCTACTTTTTCCTCACTCTTTTTATTATAAGACTGGCTTTCTTCAATACACCCCGTAAAATAATTATTTAACACCGTTAGGGCATACTGTTTTAACATTCGACCCTCTGCAAAATTAAACCAAATAATGAAAGACTTTTTAGTTCCTTCTTGGGCATTGCTCTGGTTAAGGGAAAAGCTATACCCTACTTGGCTCCCGTCCCGCATATATGGACAGAACTTAAACGTGGTGTTTCTTTCCTTGGTCCCGTGGAAGTTTCCGTATTCTCCATTGGTTTCAATTGCATGAACCAATCCAGCAAGCTCAGTTACGCTAAACTTCGAGTTAGCCTTCTTTTCAGGACCGGAGCCCTTAAAAGTGCCGCTTTTTGTCTGGCCGTTCCAAGACGACTGCTTGATAAAATTTACCCACAAAGCCTTATCGTTCTTGTTGTAGGAGAACGAGCAGGCTGAGCCGGTGTTTCTTGGGTTGGGTTTATAGAACTGTAACATAGGATTTTTATTTATTGTTAAGCTTTTTAAGTTCGCCGTGTATTTCGAACATAACCAGCAGTAATTCGGTATATATGCGAGCCACTATTGGCCCAAGGACAATCATGCCGATGCCGCTAATTGGCTCAACGAATAACGTGAAAATGCCTGCGATAACGCAACCAACCATAGCGAAATAACTCAGAACCTTTAAGATTCCCGGCGTAATCATATATTGATAATTTAATAACTCTTTCATAACATTTATGTCAGTGCTTGTATTTTCTTTGTTTTCGGTTAGGAAGTCAAGCCTTTTATTTCACTCAGCTTCATAAATATTTTTTGATCTTGGACTCTCACCAAATCAGCGAAAATGGTGTCTCCGTCTTTCTTAATCCCTTTAACGATAACGATACCTTTCTTTANCGGTAACGCCCCACCGTTATCCCTTTTGCAATTGGCGATGTTATCTCTGTTTTTCTGGGTAAAGAGCATCGCTGTGCANACTCCCGTCTCGTCTTGGAGGGTGAGTCGTAAATAGGNNGTTCCTTTGCGGCTTTTNGCGCTATAGGTNTCCTCAACAGTAGCAATAAAGTTGACCTTACTGTTTTCAGTTTTATCCAAAGCTGTCTCTATGCTCTCCAAATGGGAGTATTCAGAACTCACCTCGCGTAAGGATTTACCGTGAGTATACCCCAACAGGGCGTTTTCGTAATACCAGTTAGCGAAGTCTTCGTTAGTTTTGTTCTTGTCTAAAATCTGCTTGTAAGGCCGAAAGTTTCGGCGAATAGTTTGTATGCGGCTATCCTTGATTACCTGTTTACCTTTTTCATCTTTATGAGTTAGGTTCAGAGTCTTTACCGTTTCCATCAAATCCCCCTTCTTTTCCTCAGAAAGCTTAAAGGCAAATGTCTTCTCTCTGGGCGTAAGTAGGTTCCATAGCTGAGCTTCAGCTACGACGTGACTCCTTGAGTGCGGGAATTCGCCCTCTAAGATCCCAGATTGAATAAGGGCTGACAAAATACCGATACCAATTCCAGCTTCACCAGCACCTTGAAAAACCTCAAACTTGGTAGAGTATTTATTTTTAAAGTTTTCAAGTTTCTTCATTGATTTATCAGATATGCCTTTGATGGAGGTGAGCCCAAAGCGAAGGTTGTCGCCCTCAATGGAAAAGTCCCTTTTTGACCTGAGCAAGTTAGGTGACAGCAACTCAATACCAAACTTAGGCAATTCTCGGCTGACTCTGGCTATTTCTGCCATGGGATCAGGCTCAAACCGAGTCATCTTTAGTAATGCTAAAAAGAACTCTTTAGGGTATTTAAATTTTAAAAATGTGGTTATTGCCGACAAAGAAGCATAAGAAATCGCGTGAGACTTATTAAAAGAGTAATTAGCTGAATCTTCAAGGATTTCCCACAAAACATCTCCGACCTCTGGAGGGTGATTGTGTTCTTTTACTTTCTCTTTTATTTTCTTTTTCCACTTCCTGACCTCCTTGATCTTCTTTTTACCTACGATACGACGTAAGATTTCTGCTTCGTCTAAAGTGAAGCCTATCTGGTTGGCCATTTTCATTAACTGCTCTTGGTATAGAGCTACCCCTCCTGTGCTTTTTAGTATGTCGTCAAAGAGGGGGTGGATGGCTTCGTAAACTCCGTTGTTGGTGTAATTTGCGTACTGATCAATGAACTGCATAGCTCCCGGACGGCCCAATGCCAGTACCGCGCTTAACTCCTCAAGGTTCTTAGGCTTAACCTTGCGGCACACTTCATAGTTTGTGTCGGCCTCTATGTGAAACAGGCCGTAACGGTTTTTTAGATCAAAAAGATTTTGGTAAATAAACTCGTCGTCTAAATCGATATCTTCCTGCCTAAGGTCTATACCTTTCGTTTTCTTCAGGATCTTGCAGCACTCATCCACTACTGAAACTGTTCTCAACCCTAAAACGTCCAGCTTAACATTAAACATGGAAACCCAGTTCATGTCAAAAGAGGATACCGTGTCCTTACTGGAATCTAATTCGCATGGGCAACTCTCAATCATCTTGTCGTACGACAATAAAATTCCCGAAGGGTGAACCCCTTTGTTTTTTATTAAGTTGCGAAGTTTAAGGGCTATATTGTAAACTTTTGGGTTTTGATCACACCACGTTGCGAGTTCAGGTACTTCGTTGCAAGCCTCTTTGATGTCCATTACTTGTCCGAAGACTTTTGGAATGAGGGCTGAGACGGTATTCATTTCAGATTCCTCTTTGCCTCCGACCACTTTCCCACACTCTTTCATTACCAGCTTGCCGCTTAAAGTGTTTAACGTTAAGATTTTTGAAGTGCTTCCCTTGAATTCCTTTTCCAAGTATTCAAGAACTTCATGCCGCTTATGATAACATACATCTATGTCGACATCACACATCAATGACCCGTCCAAATAGGTTACTCCGTCCACTACTTTCTTCTTTGCTCTGGCTTTGGATACGAATCTCTCAAAGAATAAGCCGTACTTTACTGGATCAATTTGCGTAATCTCTAGTAGGTACAACACCATGCTTCCGGCGGCAGAACCTCGACCTAACCCAAGAGGTATATCGCTTTCCCGACAATACGAAACGACCTTCCAGACCAAGAGGATATACTCTACAAAGTTAAGCTCGGATAAAATCTCTAACTCATATTTTATTCGGTCAATGTAAACCTTCTTTAATTTACCCTTGTCGAGGCCTAGGTGAGTAAACCTTCGCAGGCACAGCTCCCTTAAAAAATCATAAGTGGAAATGTCTGCTGGGAGGGCTAGTTTGTTAATATACCTGTCTTCAATTTTGAAGCTAGGTAACCGGACTCCGTGGAGAGGTATATTGAGGCGCGCGAAATTAGAGGAAAAGCTACTTCTTTTTCCTTTTTCTTTTTGGTTTTGGCTTTCGGGGAGAACTGTCGTCATCATCTCTTTCGGCTATTATTTCTTTTATCTGATCTAAGGAGGATATTAAAACGTCTTCTGCGTTTTTTCTGACGTTAAAGAAGACATCTACCTTATCTTCGTGGCGACCTTCTCTGATCGCGAGAACGAGGTAATCGAGTTCCTCTTCGTCGAGTTTCTCTGTAATGTCATATATGAAATCTAAGCTTGGCATGCAGGTATTATACCTACATCACACTTTTATTTAAAAATCTATTTGGTATTTTAACTTTTCCCAGATCTTAATGTTTAGTTCTAGGTCGACTAATGCATCGTGCAGGTTCGCGTAGTTGTGTTCTATGTCGTTAGATTTTCCCAACGCCCCCAGACTTGTTCTCAGGCCTCTTTTTCTTATGCCTATCATTTTCATTTGAAAGTCCAGTAAGCTGCACTCATTACTTTTGTACCTATGGGATAGTGCCGCCGCCTTCGCTATCGCGAAAGTGTCTAACGTCTTATGCGGCAAGCTATCGTAATTTTTCCCATGTCTCCTATACCAATTCCTTAATAAATAAATATCAAAGCCCAAGAAGTTGTGACCTACCAGATAGTCGGCTTTTTCCACCAGCTCGTAAATTACACTAAAGGCTTCTTCTTCGGGGATGCAGCGGCTTTTAAATTCAGTATCTGAATATCCTGTTATCCGCTTGGCCTCTTTACTTATCTTTAGATCTGTATCCCACTTGAGGTACAAGTTCTGCCTTCCCCTCTCCACGCTTTTTATTTGGCCTTTGTCGTTTTCTACCGTTTCGGTTAGGATGGTAGCGACCTGCCAAGGGAGGTTGAACTTATCGCTCAGACAGACGTTGAAGGTTTCAAAGTCTAAAAAGAGGAATTTCTTTTTTTGGAATCTTATTAGATGGTTATCCATTTACGACCTCCGAGTAACTTTCGTAGCAAAATTCAGGAGAACACATGCCGTCAAAATTAGGTTTCTCTACGGTGGTTCGTCCGTTAATACAGCGAAACGTTAGGTATGCAGAAAAGTCTTTTTTATTTTTGTAGTAAATGCTTTTTGTTTTAACTGTCTCGTACTCACCGGTACAGTAATCCGACACTCTTTCTTGCATGTCTTTATCTAACAAGACGTCGTTGTCTTCTGAGAAAAATACTGGCTTTGCAAAAGAGAAATCTGGGACACACTGAGAATCGGTATACTTATTTTTATAAAGAAACGAATCGTAGAAAGGAATTGCAAGTAGTAAGTCATTGCTCCATAAGGGCTTAAGTCTTTCAAAGTCTATTCGAGGCTCGTAATAGAAACCTTCCTGCGCCGCAAGCGTATAAATTTTTATTAATTGACTGTATCCTTTTGCGTTCTTAGCGAAAATTATATTTTTGTAGGCGTTCCGCCTTCCTTCTTCGCTTTTGTTGTTGCTGTCGGGACAGAAGGTTAAACGAAGGCCGAAGATAAGTTTTATTTTTAAAGCCTCTGCGTTAGTATAAGCTTCAAGAAACCCCGCCATGTTGTCGTCAACGAGGTACATCTCTTTAATTCCTGCGTCATCGCAAATATCAAAAACAGAATCAGAGCTTTCACTGTCCTCTCCTCCTTTAGGCATCTTAAGTGTCAAGATGGAGCGCCCGAGGCTGTAGTGGCTTTTGAATATAGGAATTATTTCCTCCATATGGGAATAAGTATGCGATACTTAGGCAAACATGTCAAGGATATTATCTTGAGACATTCCTTTGTGTCGGGGACAGCCGTCATAGCTTCTCTTTTCTATTTTTTCCCCTTTCTTGAGGTTTTTTTCAAGATCCTTTTTCTTTAAAGAATTTTGAGTTTGTTCCCCTTCTTTATTTACAGCCACAAAGTAATCATAAGCATCAATGTAAGGGCACCTCCATTTTCCGATCTTGCACAACCAAGCATCCTTCTTTTTGTCAGCGGCGTAGTTTGTCACAGCGGTCTCTTCCGTAAAGTTGTTTATTACTTCGAAAGAGTGAGCTAAATAATGCTCAAGCCCGCTGAGCTGCGCATCAGTAAACTCTAGCTGCTGGAGAGGCTTTCTGGGAAAACGTAAAAACTGGAACTCCACAGTGGGTTTATACCCCTTCCATTCTTTTTTGGAAGCGAGTGTATAAACCATCGCTTGAATGTTGGAATGAAGTTCTTCACCTCGAAATTTATTTTTACTGCTCTTGTAATCTACAATTTTGATTTGTTTAGTCTTTTTGTAAACTATAGGCTTGTCGATAAAGCCTCTTATCTTATACGGAGGGTTTTTGTTGTCGATCAAGAACTCGTGCTCAGGTTTATCCACCTTGCCTCCAGCCCCAAAAAAATCACAACCCAGTCCTACTATTATCATGTCGTTCATAAGGGTTGTGTTCTCTTCATTTGTCATCGGTAAATCGAAACTCTTTTCCATTTGTATTAAGTGTTTCATCACCAAGCGGTGAACCGCAGCGCTCCCTTTTAGCACCCCCGCTTTTGTTATTAGGGTATAGTGTTTCTTATGCTTTTTCTTAACAAGCATCTCGAAAACTAGATGGCAAACCGTTCCTCGGAGTGCTCCTTCGTTCTGCTTCTGAGGAAGCTTGAGGTGGTAATTGCACCAGTAAGACCATGAGCAGGTCTCAAGGGTTTTTAGTCTGGATGCGGAAAGAACTCTTTCCCTTACGTCTTTTTTTGGCTTTTCCATCTTAATATTTCACCTTTGGACATGCATCCAAAATCATTTTTAGAGGGCAGTCTGATTTCCAGTTGGGATGCGTCAAATTGCCGACGAAGATTGTTATACGCTTTTTTAGCTGCCGCGTTTCCTGCTTGATTATCGTCATTGTTAAATGAGATATATATTTTTTTAGGGTCTGTAAACATTAAGACCTGCTTTATTTTTGGCGTTATAGCTAGCCCGAAAGTCACGATACAGTTTTTAATTCCTGCCTCCCACAAAGCAAGCATGTCCCCTATGCTTTCTACCAGAAAAACTTTTCTGTCATTGCGAAGAAAATTTAAATTGTACTTCATTGGGTAAGCCCATGAATTTTTCTCCCCAAGGAGTTTCCATTTCATTTGCTGTTTTCCGGTTACGTCTCTTCCCGCCACACCGACAAGCCTGTCCCTCTTATCGAAAACAGGAAAAACATAACGGTCTTTCATTTTGCCTGACCTCATTACTCCGCTATCAAAAAGTTGAAGAGTTTCTGATGAGACTCCCCTTCCTTTCCAGTATGAGTAATCAGGGATAATGTGCCTCAAGTCATGCTTGTTAAAAATAGTTGGTGCTTTGAGCCTCTCTTTTTCAGGCTTAGGGATTCTAAGCTGGAAGTTATTGGAAATGTAGCTCTTAGCCTCGCTGAGATCTTTTAGATTAAGAGTTATTTGAACGAGTTCTTCTAGGTTTCCAAATCGATTTTCTTTAAAGTCGACCCATCTACCCGAGTCTTTCTTAATGGACAAGACGCTATTACTGCTGGAGTCGCGGTAAAGCGGCTTTGTTCTGTACTCTTTTCCGCTATCGAAAAGAGTATAGCCTATATTAATTAGAATGTCTTTAACGTCATGCATTCGTATTAAAAAAAGATAAAGCAGGGCTTTCTTCTGGGGGCTCGTCGCTTTGGATGTTAAAATTTTGCTGCTCGAAGGTAATGATGTCATGAAGGGATCCTTCCTCCTTGACCTTAAAGTTTTCCACTCGAAAATTTAAGAAGTTGTTGACGAACTTTTCGCTACGTACTTCTCTGCCGTTTGTGGTTTCTACTGTGCTTCGGCGAAGCAAGTCTTGGTGCCCTGCGGCATCCCTTCCTTGAAAGCGGGTTTTGAGGGGGATGAGCTTATGAGTACCAAACCTATCTCCGTCCATAGCTATCTCGTCGAGAGTCTTTCGGCGGAAGATGGCCACAAACGTCGCAAACCACTGAAGCCTATCCGACAAGGAGATCGCAGAACTATCGTCAACTAAGGTGCCGGAGTTGCGGTTGAAACTTTCGCCGGAACGGTTCATTTGCATGGCCGTTATGAGTGGCGCATTTATTTCCTCTGATACCCTCTTTAACTTGTCTATCTTTTCTCCGATAGCTTGGTGCTCTGCCCAGTTTTTCCCGACCTTGTCGCCTGTCATTTTCACATAGTCATA
>JGI24006J15134_10002247_pt1 | contig 10786 bp, 17 predicted proteins | sample LinPmetageLP53_FD_15134 | JGI IMG/M metagenome (IMG submission 15134) | reverse complement strand
AGACAAAAGACGTGGTAATAAATTAGAATTACACTTTAACAACGGTGCTTGGATTCGTGCTACGTCTGTTGGTGCGGCTATTCGTGGGGAGCATCCTGCGTGTATTGCTTTTGACGACGTTCTTGACGATATGGGAGACATGGATTGGACTAATATTAGGAATTGGTTTAGGAAAAAAGTTACACCTATGCTTTCGCCCGGAACTTCTATATATGTAGTCGGCACACCTATGAGTATGGTGGATTTATACCACACGGAAATGATAAATAATAAGATGTGGAAATCAGATATTTGGTCTAGTGTCGTAAATTGGGATGAATACAAATCCGACCCCGTTAATGTAAAACCTCAAGAACTATGGCCGGAGTTTAGACCAATTGATTTCTTACTAGAACAAAAAGAGGCTATGGGTGAATTATCCTTTGTGCAAGAGTATTTGTGTAAAGTCATAGACGACGAAGCCGCAGTATACCCAAGAAACTTAACTCGCAAAAATTTAAACTTAGATTTTGTTATGGAGACTGAAAAAATGACTAATGATAGATATTCTATTGGTTTTGACCCTGCACACGGGCTAGGGCAAGATTACAGCGTTATGGTTTGTCTTAGACAAGATTCTGATGGTTTTATACATTTAGTAAATATATGGAGGAGGAATGATTTTCCACCGGATAAGCAAGCAGATATGATGATTGATTGGAATAAAAGATATGGCACACCTGCTTTTGCAGTAGAGTCTGTAGGATTTCAACATCTATACGAAAGTTTGCTAATTCAAAAGAATGCTATAATAGATTATCGAGAAAGTAAAGTTAGTAACAGGACTTTAAAGCAAGGGCTAATGAATAGAGTTAGAGTTTGGTTTGAAAGAGGTTTAATATGTTTTCCATACGGTGATGATTTTACTCGTAACCAAATTAACATATTATTAGAAGAATTAGAGTCTCATGCTTGGCGTGATGGAGTTATAGTAGATTTAGGTAGACATAATGACGTTGCTATGGCTTTTGCTCATGCTTTAGACCAATTTACATATAAACTTAGTAATACTCCAATAATTATGAAAAGTATGGGTAAAGGCGAATGGATAGGCGGCGCTAGTAAACCTCAAAGAAAAGGTCAAAGCGGTGCAGGCGGCAAAATAATAAGAAGGTGGTAAAATGGCAGGTAAAAGAAGTAGACAAAGTGTTAAACCAACAAGGCAAGACAATAATCATAAAATTAGAATAAGTAAAGTAACAGGCAAGCCTTTCAATAAACAAAATCCCGAAGTCCGTAGACATGGCCCACAAAGAAAGCATATAGTTTATAGATACGCAATAGAGCAAGTCCTAAACTTGTATTTAGATAATGAAGAATGGCTTACAGCAAAAGAAATTGCATATCACGCTAATGAACACGTTTCTAACTTTTGGACTCAATTAAGCACATTTAGCGTCGGCGCTATCCTAAGAGAGTATGAAAAAGACAATTTAGTTATCTCACAAAAAAAATCTATCAACACTCCTAAAAAATATAAAGCGCTTAAAAAATTAAATAAGCATAAAACTAAAACTTTATAAACATAACTTTTGTAAAAATTTTGTAAAAAATTGCGAGAGGGGGTAGGCATCTACTCTTTTAGAGAGCGGTGTAGTTTTTGCACCGCCGCAGTATAGCGTTTTTGCCAAAAAGACCCAACCAAAACACCTATATCCGGCGACCCCCATGTGATATTATGAGTTTGAAATACTTATGCACGGACACAAGAACGACTGCCCCGTTAGGAGACAGCCTAGACAAGGCTGGCGCTCCGATGGATTGGAGAGCCTCTCTCGGAGAGAGAGCAGGAGTTCGGTCAGATTTGCCGAACTGTAAGACCTTGAGAGGTTGGGCTAACAGAGCCAACAGAGCCTTAGCACCACTGTTTTACTCCCCTACAGATAGCGACATTATCGCTGATAAAGACCCTAACTACAACAACCTGAACGTAGGACTTACAGAGTCAGTATTTGCTAGAACATCATACACAGCAGGAAAGCAATATGATGATGTAGTGAACTCAAAAGTAGTAACACGAAAGATTGACAGACAGGTATCATACACAAACATCGACATCACAAGCAAAGAATCAATGCTATGTCCTACTTGTGAAAGTGGTTTCCTACACCCTAAGACTTTCATGTGNAACGGTGGNAGNCCTACCCCTCAGAAGTGCGGTCTACATCATCCGGAGGGTGGCGAGCCTACTATGCGAAACGATGTCGCAAACCGCTATGAGGCTAAGGCTAAAGTGTGGCATACTACAATCATCAACGATAAAATCGTTAATACAAAACTTGTAACAGTTACACGCCGAGCAGGCTCAGACATCAATCAAGTAAATCCTGAGAAGTGGTCTACTTTCCTACGCCGTGAAAAAGGTGCTAAACCATCATGGATGCAACAAGTATTCTACACAGTAATCATCAACGACACTATATCAGTAAGATGCATAGACATCAGCGAAATGGCAGACTTAATCACTCTAGGAGTAGTTATCATCGGTCGAGGAGTTAACCTCGGAATCAGGGAGGTCACAGAATAAGATTGAGGGAGGCTTCGGCCTCCTTCTCTCCTTATGTTTTGTAACGGTGATTATCATGGACGGAAAAGACGGCGGAATCAATAACACAAAAAGAGGCGACATGGCTTTCAGGCCACACGTCGGATTCACTACAGAAGGTTTTGTAACGGAGGCAAGATTCGACAGAGCAAAGTCACTTGCCTTCGATTACTTCTCACACGACTTTAGAGGCTCACCTTGCCTAACAGCAACGGCGGCCTACTTCGGAGTTAGAAAATACCTTCACTTCATGCACTTTGAAAAGGACTTCGTAAGAGCAATGCGAAAGGGTGGCTTCACAATCCGCCAACGTAACAGCGTGATTCGTCAGAGCGGATATGACGTGCAAAGTTTTGTAACAGCAGTAAACGGCGAAATGTCACAAACACAAATCAAGCAACTACTTCACAACGGCGAACTACCTAGTCACTTCGTCTTCATAGTGAAAGGTCATATCTTCGCTACGGACTACACAGGCCGAGTAGTAGTAGACACAGCACCACACAAGGGCGCAACTGATAACAGAGTAGTTTATACGGTCTACGGGGTGTGGTGATAGCATGGGATTCAAGGCAAGGGCAAATGCCCGCCGCAAGGCGGTCACACCTACCCCTCGCAAGTTGAGCGAGGAGGAGGCAATAAGTTTTGTAACGGAACAACTTCACAAATACAATGACAACGTGCGAGGCTTTCAAGGTCGAGCAGGGTCATGCATCACAGACTCAATGTTATTCTGTAAAGTGTATAACAGATTGTTTACACACCACAGAGCCGAGCCAGTATGCACAGACCTGTCAGCACAAGCATTTGACGGCGATACTCCAACTATGCAAGTATGTCTATGGCACAAAGGACATGACGGGAATGACCCACATTATCCGGAAGCAAGAAGCAATCCTCGATACTATGGAAATACACCGAGCGGATATGACGGCCATATAATAGTTCAGACTCAAAACTATTATGTTGATTTAACACTCGGACAAATAAACCGCCCATCTTTGAAAGTGCCATTATCTTACACCTTCGCAAGAACTGATGCTAAGGCATTTAGTCTATATCATCCTAATATACGCCACTTCTTTACAGAAGTAAGACACACCCAAATCATAAACAGGACAGTAAACCAACAAGCAGGCCAACCACTAAAGAATGATGCTAAGATAACTCACTCAATGGATTTGGTTTTGCTAAGGCCGGAGTCACTAGCGCCGGACGCAGTAGCACTACACAACTACGACCACAACGACAGGCACTCAACTACGATTGCATGGGCTATACGAACGGACATAGACTTTGAAACTGAACTCGGAATACACCGCCAGTATTTCCATAGTAATGATACATGGTATGATGAGCGTAAAATACATGGGCGAGGACTCTACGCACAATGCAAGAAGGCACTCAAGGAGGTGATATGATGCTACACAAACTATGGGGGAGGTTTCTTACATGGTATATTCTACGATTCGGTAAAGTAATTTTAGAATTTACCTACGACACCGACGAATAAATTGAATGCGGGGGGCGATTTTTCGCCCTCCCATTTTATTGTTATTTATGCAATATATGTAACGTTACAAAACTTTTTGTAACATTTACAATGTTGTAGCGTTTTTTTAAAACGTTACAAAACATAAAAAGAGAGAGAGCGTTACAAAACACTCTGTTACAAAACTCGTTACAAAACTCGTTACAAAAGTTAGGGGTCGAGCGAGCAAGCCCGCCCGACCTTTACGACTACCTGTTACAAAACTTAAAAGTTAGGCTCAAGATATTCTACGCTGTCAACATCTTCGACAGGTTCATTCGTTACATAACGTAGCGAATCAAGGTTTAGTTTTATCCAAGTTTTAAAGTGGTATGGAACAAATTCACAGTCCGTCATATGACGTAGTGTAAAAGTGCCTCCACACCCGCTTTCCTTGCACATTCCTTCAAGGGTGTGTGTATATCCCTGATACATGGTGTAAAGGCGTGTATGCGCCTCTACCGTCATGTTATCCCACACGGCATTCATTCTTATTGTCAGTCCTTTTGTTGTCATTTCTTTTATACCTCCGTTGTTACATCCACTTACTCACTTACTTTTGTTGTGATGGGTGTCCTTAAATCCCAATTGTGGAGCATATAAGGGTTAGGGCGCTGTTACAAAACTTTTTGTAACATTACTAATGTTGCATAATTTCTAAAGCGTTACAAAACATATACAGTGTTACAAAACAGAGAGAGAGCGTTACAAAACTTACTCCGGCATTGGATGCTCGATGAATCCAATACCTGCGATTTCATAAATCGTTGTGCCGTTACAAAACAAATCTCCAACTGATGAACTTCTGCATCGGTCTGCAAAAACGGTCATTATCCATTCGTCATGATATTCAGCGTTACAAAACTCTTCTGCCCAATACTCGTCCACTGAATTAGTGAGTCTGAATAAATTACTTAATCCCATCCTCTCGTTACAAAACTTAACAGTTGCGACTTTTTTATAGTCGCTAAGTGTTACAAAACCTGTGTCGAAGGTCGGTTCAATCTTGTGCATTATAGTCCATGTAGGTATTTCAGCCATGTTTAAGCCTGTAACTATTACTATATAAACTCTTTTAAGGTGTTACAAAACTTTTTGTAACATCTGAGTTTATCCGTTACAAAACATTCTGTTACAAAACAAAAAGAGAGAGAGCGTTACAAAACTTGTTACGGTAACATCTTCTTTATATAGGGTGAGCGTTTAGGACTAATTGGAGGTAAAAAAAGATGTCAATGAAAATATACATAAACTGCAAATCTAAGGCTCAATTAAATCGAGACTTAGCAAATGGGGCAGAGCCTATGGGCTACAATTACAGTATGTTTGGCGGCGGCGGGTGGTATAACCTGCATGACTGTCCGGCCGGAACTGTAATTGCTCTATACACCCGTAAAATAGACGGTAATCCCTATGCTACATCATGGGGAACATGGAATCCAACAAAAAACCAAATTTAAGGTTTTGTAACGGTGAATCGTAAGCAGGTCGTCGGCGGGAACGGCGGCCTGTGTTTTGTAACACTTTTTATTTTCGTGCATTATATCTAACGTTACAAAACTTTTTGTAACGTGGGCATTAATGTAATACCGGAATCGGGGAGTAGACCCCCCGACCCGTTACAAAACTCCGTCACAAAACTTTTTGTTTTACCATCCGCTTTGTTCAATGTAACCGCAACTGCTACAAGAACAGCCTTCTGACCCGTCACTACTAGACCACCCATGTAGGGTAGGCTTGCCGCAACGAGGGCAACGCCATGTTGGCATATTTATCAACCTCCAATTATCACACAATGCTTTTAGTTTATGAAGTTATGGGTATTGTTACAAAAAGTTTTGTAACATGGGATATATTGCACTATACACAGGTTGCCTACCCGCAATGTTATGGTTGAAACAATTTATGCCCCTCACAGGGGATATCGTTACAAAACATTACGGGCAGGACTTGGGGAGGTGTTACGCTACCCCCTGTGAGTGTTACAAAACTTCATAATCCCTCTCTAATTAATTCGTCTACTAGGTCTGTTAAGTCCTTTGATTTTTTCATTTTTTCTTGTGCTTCTGCATTCTGCATTTTAATCTTAGCAATCGCTTCATCAGTCCATGAGGAATGAATCTGTTTTGCTTGTCCTGTATGCTTCTTGGTTGTTTCGACCATGTTCTATCCTGTATCTCTTCCTTATTAAGTCTGCCGCTCCCGTTACAAAACTTTTTGTAACATAGGATATATTGTGTTGCCGTTACAAAACGTTACAAAACATTTTTAGAGAGAGAGAGAAACCGTTACAAAACTTTTACGAGGAATAAAAAAACACCGACCCACCGTTACAAAACAATGAGTCGGTTTACGAAAGTCCGTCCGTTACAAAACTTAATAGCCTCTAAACCATTTTCTTATTCTATGAAAACAGTCGTTACAAAACTTTGGGTCTGTTACTGCATTCCAATGCTCTCCGGTTTCAAAATTCCATTCCGGCGCTCTTGTCGCTTCTTTTTTTTCGCAATCTAAACATAATTCAGTCATATTACTTACCTCCAATCTTAACTAATCCAACTCAGTATATAACCCTATCTATACCGTTACAAAACTTTTTGTAACGTTAGTTATGTTGTATTTTCCGTTACAAAACTTTGTGTTACAAAACTTTAGAGAGAGAGAATTAAAGAGAGAGGCCGTTACAAAACTTTCGTTACAAAATTTAGTGTTACAAAACTCGTTACAAAAGGTTAAGGGGTTGGGCGAGATATCCCGCCCAACCTTTACGAATCACCGTTACAAAACTTAAGTGTATCTTCTGTTATGTTCAAGTTGTAATTGTGCTAATCCTAAAACTAACTCCATTACTACAGGAACTTTATTTCTTCTTAAGTTTCTGCTGATGCCCCATTCTCTCTTGATAGTAGCACTAACGCCGTTACCTGCATTAGTCATACGCATTCCGCTAGGGCTTCTAGCCTCTGCTTTTGCCATAGTTAATATCAAGCCGTAGCGGTGCGGTATTGTGCCGCCTTCGCTGTTTGCTGATATAACCATATCAACGGCTTTTCTAACACCGTGAACACCTGTTACAAAACATTGTGACAATACTAATTCTTCGCCTTTGAAATCAGTAGTGCAACACAATCCTTCGCCGCATGGCGTTACAAAATCTTTTATATCCATAGTTACATTTCACCTCCAAGTAATGCTAACACTATTAAGTATATAAACTAAACTCTGCCGTTACAAAACATTTTGTAACGTTTATTATATTGCATTAAGTGTTACAAAACTTTACCGTTACAAAACATAAGAGAGAGAGAAACAAGAGAGAGAGGACAGGGATGTTACTTGGAGGTAAATTGTCCTCCCCCTCATGAGTGTTACAAAACTTATTTCTTCTCCTTTTCGCTAATGATTAGGTAGTCTGCATCGTCTGTTTCTTCTACTGTCATAGTCCTACTACCCTCGACAATATCAATAATGACACCGACCTCGATATGACGTAGGAATGTGCCTAGTTGCCATATTTGAACCGCCTTATCCTGAACAGGCTTTTGCCAATTCTTGGCCTGCCAATTAAGGCAGTATATACCATAACTCGGATGAATAAAACTATTCTTTCCGAATTTTATGGTTATGTCTTCTAAGGGCTGTATCGGCGGGTTGTAATCGTCCATGTTGTGCGGTCATCCTACACCTATATGAAGTAACCGCTCCCGTTACAAAACATTTTGTAACGTAACATATATTGTAAATCGTTACAAAACTTTGTTACAAAACATTACAGAGAGAGAGAAGAGAGAGAGAACCGTTACAAAACTAAAACGGTAAACCTTTGATAGCCCTCCCGTTACAAAACATTGCTTCGACCTCTGCCCGTCTTTCGGGTGTCATCCGCTCAAGTTGCTGTTCTGCCGTTACAAAACATATTTTCCCATCAATTAAAAAGGTGGCATCTGTTAGAATGAACCCCTCGCAAGGGTGGCCGTAGGGTTGCCACGATTCAAGGCCATTACTTGCGGCCATATCTACCCCTCGCCGCTTTCTTGCTTAGTTTCATAAAGGTTAAGCCCTGCATGATTCTCCTTAGTTGTCCGTTCGCTTCTGTCCTGCTCCATCCTAAGTAGTCGCCACCGCTTGCGGTTGCAGGGTGGTTGAAGTGTGCGCCTGTCTTGGGGCATACTGCCGCAATCCTCCACCCTCGACCGTATGTAGGTGAACCCTCTTGAATGTGGGTCTGCCATGATTTCGGCATTAAGCCGAGTTCTAGGCTTTCTTCATGTATGTATCGGGCAATGGCTTCGGTCTGAACTTTTGTCTCAGTCATAGCCCTCGGTCATCGTATTACTATATGAAGTAGTAGGGTGCTGTTACAAAACATTTTGTAACAGTAATCGTTACAAAACATTGCCGTTACAAAACATCCGTTACAAAACTTAGAGAGAGAGAGAAGAGAGAGAGAGAGGCGTTACAAAACGTGTTACAAAACCTCTCCCTCTGTTACAAAACTCAGTCTTTATCCCACCTCACTTCTTCACCATCTGAGTTAATGTAGCCCACATAGTTGCCTTCTCCGTTGTCCTGAAAGCGAGTTGAGTCATGCTCAAAGTTTACTGTCATTTTGATAGTGGAGCATCCTCTGTAGTGGTATAAGTTGTATTCGTGATGTGCTTCGTTGCACCATTCTCTTTCCGTTACAAAATTCTCTTCGTGTCTCTTTAATTGTGCTAGAATATATTTTAGTTGTTTTCCGTTTACTTCTAAGTCAAGTCTTACTCCGTTGAAATCGTATGCGCTCATAGCGAAATTAACCGCTACAGGGGGTGTCTGTGTCCTCATTCGGTCACTCCCCTCATCATACCACGTCCTAGTGTATTCAGCCCTTATTTGGGCTAGTCTTGTCATCAATTCTTTTTGGCTTGTTATCTTCTTGTCCGATACCATGTTTTAGGTGTCGGCACGATTTACCTATAAAGGATAGGTCGCCGTTACAAAACGTTTTGTAACAGTGGTGTGGGTGGCTTGCCGTTACAAAACTTTGGCCGTTACAAAACTTTGAGAGAGAGTGTTACAAAACTTTCGTTACAAAACTTTAAGAGAGAGAGAGTGTTACAAAACTTTGAGAGAGAGACTGTTACAAAACTTTGTGCTTTGTTACAAAACTTTGTGGTGTGTTACAAAACATTTGGTTTACTTTCTACACCGACTTTACTTTTTACACTAGGTTGTAGTTACTACACCTAGAGGCGCTTATCTCACCTACTGCATGAGAGCGCACCGACTGTAATAGATGCACTAGGTATTTCTAGGGTTACTAGGTGTATGAAATATACTAGGTGTTAGAGATAACTTTAAGTGTAAAAGTAACATCTTAGTGCATAAAGTAAAGCGTTACAAAACACTTCCATAGTGTTACAAAACTCTCGCTGTTACAAAATACCGTTACAAAATACTGCTGTTACAAAACGTTATATACCAAACGCAAGCGTCAAATCGAATAGAGGGGTGTTACATCCATTTGTTCAGACTTTATGACCCAACATAGCCTAGACCCCTTCGATGGCTCACAATCGCTTCTATTCATACTTTATGAAGGTCTATATTACCATTGCTATGTTACAAAACAAAATACTATTTTTATGCCAAAAATAACTGTGTTACAAAACAATTTTGTTACAAAACCTCAACTTCATATAGTAGTATGCTATCCGAAGAGCATGGGTAAGTTTCCGTGTCGCTACAAGAAATGCAATGGTGCTGTGCATACTGGCAAATGTCCTGTTGCATCATCAAGAGGCAAAAAGGGTGGTAAAACTACAGGAGACTCAAAAAAGAGAATGGGAGACTCAAATGGTAGATTCAAGCACGGATATCGTGATTGCTGTAATACTCTCAAAACTAGTCCTCATGATATCAATTGCTCTAAAGCAAACATGATGTTAAGAAAAGAGATTAGAGCCAAAACTAACTTCTCTACACCTATCCCACAAATATCAATATCATGGGCTAAAGACGCAATAGCAATAGAGCCTATCAGTTTCATGCTTAGAGGCATAGAAGGGCATTGCCCGTGTGGTATCACTATGCCTGCTATCAAGGCTGTAAAAGTGCATCCAAAAGACATCAATTCCAATCCGGCGAGAGTCATATGTGGCGCTTGCTTGTAGGAATAAAAGGAGGAATAAAAATGAGTTTAATATATTTAACAAAAGACGAAACGACAAGAATGATAGAATATGGGTTTGAAGCAGATAAGGCGAAAATTAGGCTTGAGAGTATCAAGACTATTTACACGTCACAACTAACTTTATTCGGTAAAATGAATGAAGATGAAGGTTCATATTTACTAGATAGCGGCAATCAGACAGGCACGAACAGACCGAGTTCTACACTAACATCAATGAATACATTACACAACTTAATACAAACTCAGTTAATTATGGCTGAGAATGATTACAATTGGAATGAGAGCATGATTTCAAGTTATCATTCAGTGGCACATTATCGAGAAGCATCAAGATATCCGATTACATCATATCTAGTGAAGGGTGAGTAAAAATGAGCCAAATACAATTAGAAAGTTGTCATGTCTGTGGATGTGGATTTGAAAATCAACAACTGAAATTATTACTATCAGATGAATATAAAATCTCAGGTTATGATTTAGGTAGCCTAAAAGTAAC
>JGI24006J15134_10002246_pt1 | contig 10789 bp, 13 predicted proteins | sample LinPmetageLP53_FD_15134 | JGI IMG/M metagenome (IMG submission 15134) | reverse complement strand
ATATATTTTAGTGGGTGTTTTTATTTTTGCGATACTTTTATTAATTATTTTAGATAGACGAGAACATTATTCTGATATTCAATTTAAGATACCACCATTTGGCAATGATGGAGGTAACGGAAATAACGGAAATAACGGAGGTAATGGAGGTAATGATGGAGGTAANGGANATAACGGAGGTAACGGAGGTAACGGAGGGTTTAAAGATGATTTTATTTTAGATTTCAGCAAAGATGGCACAAATATTGATAAATTGAAAAAAGAATTCACTACTAAATCATATAGTGGTATAACAAAAGATGGCAAATGTAGTAATAATCCCAAACCATGGTCAGGTGAACTGGGTGAATATGACCCAACCTGTGGCAATGTCGCTTATATTGATGAATTTGATGATACGACTTCTAGTGAAAAATTAATTTCTATAGAAGGAAAGCATTTACAATTAAAATTAGGAAAACCGACCCATAGGAAAACGACTGATGAGATTCTAAGTTATTTAAATCAAAACACTTCTGATACTAATAAAAATGTATTCCCATCTATACGTCTAACATCTACCAAGTCATTTAAAAATGATAAACAGCATGTGTTTGTTTTAAAAGCCAAGTTACCATATGGACGCTCTTTGTGGCCAGCTTGGTGGTTAACTGGAACAGATTCTGGAGATCAAAGCACATTGAATACTAAATGGCCAACAAATGGGGAGATTGATATTATAGAGTTAGTAAACGAACAAAATCAGTTTAAGAATGTTTTACATATGTGTAAGAAATGTAATAGTCGATGGAAAAAAGGTTTAAATGATAAATGGGGTAAATCAAAAGATTGTGAAGGGGAGTTTAACAGTGGATGTTTTGAAGGAACAGAAACACCATTAAAAGACCCGAGTGGTGTTTTCGCATGTTGGTGGAATCCTGAAACAAAGGACGCTACAATAGACGATAATAAAGTAACTATATTGGGTTCGATACAATTTTATTATTGGGAGTATGATAAAGGTGATTTTGATGGTGGTCCAATGTCTTCAAATCCAAACCCGACTACTTGGGATAAGGACATGATGGCAGGTGTAGAATACTGGAAAACAAATGACGGGAAAACAAAGGGAGAAGGTGGGTCAGATGATAAGACTGCTAATTGTGATAAAGCCACGTGCCAATTTAATGATATGAAAATGATTTTTAATACAACTGTATGCGGGGACTGGGCTGGGAATATCTTTGATCCAGATGACACTGGTGATAATAGTGTGAAAAAATGTTTAGATTATATTAATACATCTGATGGATCCACTGCGATTCAAAAACAAAAATGGGATATCTCATATATAGCTGCTTTCTCAAAATCGTTTGGATAACGCATCGAATAACGCATCGAATAACACATAGATTATTCAACTAGGAAAATAAATTATTTTAATATATTAATACATTTCTTAAATTTAATCTTTAAGCTCTTCAATCATTCTTTGAACTGTTTCAGGTGAATATTCTGCTTCATCAATTTGTATATCATTTACCATTTCAATGGATAAATCATCTTTTAAAACTTCAGCTGCTATTTTATCAATATCATACAAATAAGATATATGATATTCATTATTGATGTCGATATATTTAGAATTTAATACATGAAATAATTTTAATCTATCTATATCAATATTTATCCATTTCTGAATAATATTTCCTAGAATATCATTCAGAAAGATAATTTTATTTTTATTCAGAAATTTCTTTAAAGATGATGGTTTATTCATATTATTTAAAGTTGTAAATATATATAATAATTCTTTACAGTCTTCGTTTATTTTTAATTGTAATGCTAAAAAACATTTAATTGGATCATTATAATCCACATTCATTATATAATTATATACTTCTTGTGTATGTGAATTATTCGTTTTAATAATTTCCTTATATGATTTAAGTAAATTAACATAAGATTCGTGTGAGAAATTTTCGAGTAATAAATCACAACTTAATCTATCCAATGATAAGAAACCATCAATATGCTTTTTAGAATATTTATTCCATTCTTTGATTGACATATTACAAAATAGTTCATAGTTCTCTATACCATAGTTATTCGGATTATTTTTAAAAAATAGCAATGGAAGCATAGTATATCTGATAAGACCTATTAACTTTATAAAAAATCCTCTTTTTTTAAGTTCTTTGAATATATTAATATCTTTAAATATATGTATCCATTGATTTTTATCACATTTAATATGCCATCGAAAGATAGTAAATTTTCGATTTGAAAATTCACCATCTATTAAATATTTACTATCATTATCTTCTTTTTTACTATCATTATCTTCTTTTTTACTATTATCTTCTTTTTTACTATTATTTTTTTTAAATATGTCTAAAAATATTGATATATTAGAACTCGTATGATTAAAAAAATCATATAATATTTTAGATAAAATACACGTATTTGATTTGAAACGTTTCATTTTATTAATAATTATTGGATAATCATCTGTTTTAATTAAGTATTCAATTAATTTAATAAATTTACAGTTAATAATCGTATCTTTTACATTATTAAGACTCTTTCTATGATTCGTATTAATATTCCACAATTCTCCTAATTCGATTATTTGATTTCCGTTAAAATTCTCTCTAAAGAATGTTACGATTTCTTTAATATAATCTTGATTATCTATTTTTTTTACTAGAATATGTCTTCCTAATGTGTCACTCTGTTCTATATAATTTGTTGTACATTTTTTACATTCATGTGTTTTTCTTTCATCGTTTACATAATCTGATATAATAGTTAAAATGCTTTTAACATTTTTAAAATTCATATAGACCTCATTGCATATAACACATCTGTGTGGATTATGCTTGATAGTTTTAATCGATTCAGAACCCAATTTAAAAAATAAGTCTTCCATATTTGTTTTTGAATTATCAATTGATTTAAAACATCTAATAATTTCCTGTATAAATACACAATTGGATATTAATTCGTTTAATTTGTTAAGAAGCTCAATCTTATTATTTTCTAAAATTAGATTATTTAATTCAATATTATCGTTTCTATTTTTATTTTCAAATATATTATAAATCAATCTAATATAAAAATATTCTTGTTGTATATTCATAATTATGTTGATAATATTATTAATAATTAAATATAATCATTTTTTATAATATTTAATTATTAATAATATTAGATTTTCTTTAAAATTAAAATATTAGAATAAGATATAATGGCATTTGTTGGTGGTAAAGTTAAGAAAGCTAAGAAAGTTAAGAAACCTAAGAAAACCGGTTCAAAGAAGAGACCTTTAAACGAATATTTTAAGAAGATGCTTGATGCTAAGAAACGCGGTTTAAAAGAATTTACTTATAAAACAAAAGCTGGTGATGTTAAAACATATGTTCGTAAAGTAACTAAAAGTCCTAAAAGCGGTGCTGAACTAGTTGTTTATAAAGAAAAGAAGTAAATAAGCTTTTGAATAATTCTTTAAAAATTGATTTTTTTAGATAAATATATCTTTTTGTTCATAAATATGATATTTGATATCTGCTTAGCAGAATTAAACAGAATACGTAAAACATCTATTAATATGACAAATATTAGTAAATCTATCCAATATAAAAGAATAGTTATCTCAGAAGAGAAAGAAAATATAAAAAAACTACAACAAAAGGTCATTAATAATTATAGAAGTGACTTACAATGTAAAATCCTTTCTTATAAAACTGAAATAATGGCAATCCAAAATGAACTATTACTTCAATCGTGTATTCGCATTCAAAGGCGAGTGCGTGCTTATTCGGGACGTGATGACCTGGTTTCTTTAGATGAAATTAAAGGATATCGGAAATATATGATTCATTTGAAAGAAGAATTGATTAATACGCGTTTAGAACTTCTATTATATTCAGATGATTTACTATCTTTTAAGAATGATTATTTGACTAATCATATTCAATATATAAATGTCACATTACTTAAAACTGAGAAATCTATAATAATGCTTCAAAAACGCGAGAAAAACTTAAATAGAGTAATCGATTCTAGCTACAAATTAATTTGTGAATTTGCAGGAAAAGGAAAAATGACTATATACGATGTAATGAAAATCCAAGGGCAAATTAAGAAGTTGACTGGATTTCCTAGATACAAAGAACTATTGAATGATTTTACAGAGAATATCACCATATCGCAATGTGGAATCCCCCTGTGGGCGGTCCATGAAGTTAATAAAAAATGAATTCTATATAAACAATTATTAATAAATTAAATAAATGGATGAAATTAAACAAATGGATGAAATTAAACAAAAATTCCGCGACATAAGTAAGAATGCAATGATTGATTCGAAGGGATATATCCGAGGATACTTTAAAATCAGTGACTGTCGCATCGAAACAGATGATGGACTGAAAAGAACTTATTGGTATCAATATACGATGGTGAATCAGATTATTAATAACAGGAAGACATATTTAAGCAATCAGAGTCATGCGTTATATAATAATTATTGCTTTAGTAAATCAAGGAAAATCGGACAGTTTGAATATAATATGATTCTCTTAGAGAATTCACATATTTATCTATACAATTTGACGACAGACCGTGTTCGAAGAATACACTATGATATGGAACAAAATACATCAAATAAACGTAAACGAAAATAAAAATTGATAGTTATTAAACTAATTATTAAACTAATTATAACTTAAACTAACACACAGATTTACTATGAATAGTTTCCAATGTCTTGCTAATGAGTCAGACGACTCAATATTCATTGAAGATGCCAATCAACTTAAGAAATATAAGAAGAAGTTAAAATACTGTAAAACTTCACAGAAAAGCAGAGATTTTCAAAATGCTATTGACGATTATAACCTTCGCAATGAGAAGTATGTTAAGAAAGTCATGAAATCAAAAAAAGTAACTGTTAAAACCGAGAGTGACCACGATATTCTTGAAAAAGCTATCCAAGAAAACAATGGGATTGAAGTCGTGATAGAATCTGATAAGGATCTAAAAGCAGAAAGGAGAATTGAACATATGAAAATTGTAAATGGAAAAAAGATTATGTCTAAGATTTGTGGACACAAGAAAAGGTGTATGAGGAAATATCTAATGATTTGGAGAAAAATGAATAACCGATGCCAGAATAAGAAGAATAATATGATTGAACTATTCAAGTATACTCAAGAACACATTAGAGTTGAACAAATTCTAAAAAAATGGAAGTTTCACACTGAATTTATGATTAGTCGGTATAACATGAAGTGTGGATTTCATAAGAGTAAACAGATTACTACTGTTAAGGTAAATATTATGAAACACTGGCATATGCTTGTTTCTAAAATCCAATGTAATGTCTGCTATGATGAATATAACAAAGACAATATTGTAACAACTGATTGTGGACATGAATTCTGTAATGATTGTATTGATAAATGGAAAAATAAGTGCTTCAAGGAATATAATAATGCTTCTTGTCCTCTATGTCGCCAAGTATTTGAATACAGACCACACGATTATAGAGAACCAATTGAACAATACCAAGAAACTCTAATCAATGATGTAGAACGTGGACCAAATGGTGGAATAAATCAAATTCATTTTGATCCCAATAATCCTGAAATTATCAATCGCGAAGAAGTAAATGTTGATATGTCTGGCGGTGATCCAGTGCAACGCCGACTTGATTTCGGACTCCATAACACTTTTACTATTAATAATAATTATATTACTAACACTTATATTACTAACACTTTTATTTCAATCTCGGCACAGGATATCCAAGATTCACTTATCCCATAATCAATACTGGGCATTGGAAACATTAATTAAGATGACGAGTCATAATATAAATAAATAAATTAACTATTACCTAGCATCATTTGATTAACTTTATTATATTGTTCAGTAGCCATTTCATCAAATAAGTTAACTCTTTGCATTCTATTAAATTCGACTTGTTCCATTTCTTTTTGTTTTATTATTTCTAATTGTTTTTGTTCTTCAGACATAATAAAATTAATATTTTCTCTTTCATTCTTATATTTACCAATACTATCTGGTCTATCAATTATAACACTGTTTGGATCAATTAATTTACTTTCAGTAGTATATGCATCTTTATAATCTGTAAAATTAATAGTATTTGAATCACCTTCATTCTTAGAGAATGTATTTACTTCATCTATACCTAATTCTGAAAAACCTAAATCACCTGAAATAGTGGCCTGTGGTTCATCATGCTGAATTATTTGCTTGCTGTAATTGTTTTTTTGACGACTTGTATTAAAAGCTGAATTAAAAGAACTAGTGGAAACATTTGAACCAATTGATACATTTTCATCTTGTAAATCGTCTTTCCAATCAGAATATCCTTTTTCATATGGATTTGTTGTTCTATTCTTTTCATATACATCATTAAACTTATTTAGATCAAATTTCTTTCCATTCATATTTATTTTAATCTTATTTGAACCAAAATTCCCTTTACTCGCTTTTTTCAAGTCATTATGTTCTATTTTTTCTTTAGGTTTTATTGCTTCTAGTCTTTGATAAACAGTTTCATATGCTTTTGTAATAATATTAAATAATGCTTGATTACCTCCTTTATCTGGATGATGCTTTAAGGCTAAATATTTATAGGATATTTTCGCTTCTTCTAAAGTAGAATTGGGTTGAATCCCTAGAACTTCATATGGATCTAAATTATCAATATCAGTATCAGTATCATTTGTTATATGTTCTCTAACTGGTTTATGTTCTCTAACTGGTTTATTTGATATTTCTGAATTAGTATGTTGATTGCCTTTAGTTTCTTTTTGTGTAATTGAAGTAAATTGCGGACGTTCCATAATTGGATTATGCGATGGTTCTAATTGGCTATGATTATTTAATAAAACGGAATTTGGTGGACGTGCAAAATCGTTCATTGATTGTCTCTTTTCATCTATTTTATTTGGAAAGAAATACATATTATAATTAAAAGACATAATTTTTATTTAATTTTTACGGGTAAAATTTGACATTAAAGACACAACAAATATAATAAAAATTATAAATAGAACTATCCATATATAAGTAATGTAATTATCCCAAAACGAAGAAGCATTAGAACTATCATTAGTATATACTACGGGTTGACGATATATAACTGGTTGTGTATAAACTACAGGGTCACGTTGAATATAACCACGTCTATATGGATCGTAATGTCTTCTATGATTACGACCATATCCTATATATTGTATATCTCGTCTGTCATTATGTCGAGGTCTATCATACCAATCAGGTTTTCTACCTCTATGATGGTTACTGTGTTGACTACTTGATTCTAATTTCTTTGGTCCATCTTTGAGATTCTCCTGAAATGCTTCATTAATATCTGCCATATTATATATATAAGAAGCATTTAAAAATTGAATAAATTATTATATATAAATTATTATATATAAATTATTATTATCTAAAATGAAAAAGAATACTGATATTTTTCTAGTATCTAAAATAAAAAAGATTAAAATCAAAAATCAAAATGAACCTAAATATCTTGTTAAATGGTATAAAACTTCTCATGAAACATGGGAACCGATTGGCAATTTTCCTGATAAAATAGAAACATATCCTGGTTATTACAGCTCACTAAACTGTCTGCTTCGTGTTCGTAATAAAGCTGAAAAAGACGCCGTGTCACTGATGATTCATTACTTTTCTAAGTAGTATCTAATAATTAATCTAAGAACTATATTTAACAAACTATATGTTTAATAAATTATATGTTGGCTTACTTATTATTTATAACTTTATCATTTATTACTTATGCTGAAATTACCATAGGAAACATTCTTTTTAGACACAATAGCTCGGGAAATAAAAGTATAAATATCAGTAGTATGTTAAGCTTTATGATTCATCCTTTACATAATTGTTTTCTATGGAATGTTCACGCGTTAGACATTAATTATCCATTTATTATTTTTGTAAGTAGTGTAATATATATTTTATTTATTAGAAAAAATGAACTTTTTAATATAAAAACAATTTAAATATAATATACAAAATGGAATACACAATCAATACATCTGATATATCAAAAACATTATATAAAATTAATGCAAGTGGTAAAAAAATACAGCAATGGAGAGTTTATATTGATAAAAAAGGAAGTAAAGTATTTATAATGAGAGAATATGGACAAGTAGACGGTAAATTACAAATTCGTGAAAAAGAAGTAACCGAGACTAAAAGTAAAGACACCTTAGAAAATCAAGCCATTTTTCAAGCTAAACGCGAGTGGTTAGATCAAATTATTAAGAAACAATATTCAATTAATAAACCGGATTTAACATCTAGTAAAAAACAGAAATTGGTTAAAGGATTCGCACCAATGTTGGCACAAACATATGATTCCAAAAAGACATTTAAAACCCCTTGCGTAGTTCAACCTAAATTGGACGGGGTCCGTGCCTATTATATCGAAGGAGTATTTCGTTCACGTAATCACAAGGTATATTATAATATGGAGCACTTATCAAAAGTATTATCAAAAGTAAAAGAAAATGTAATTTTTGATGGTGAATTATATAATCATGATATGACATTTCAAATATTAATGAAATATGTAAAATTAAAACTAATTAATGATGATAAAGATAAAAAAATACCAGATATTCAGAAATATGTTGAATATCATATATTTGACTGTTACTTCCCTGATAATCCAGATATGCCTTTTAACGAACGGCATTCATATTTAGTATCTATTCAAAAACAATTCGCAAAGTCTAAAATTAAAATTGTTAATATTACTGAAATGTCAAATATTAGCAACTTAAATGGATTTCACGATGAATTCGCAAGTGAAGGATATGAAGGTATAATGCTTCGTAATTCAGATTCTAAGTATGAATTTAAAAGAAGTAAACATTTACAAAAATATAAGAAATTTATTGATGAAGAATTTGAGGTAATTGGATTTACAAAAGAAATTGAGAATAATATACCATTGGTCGTTTGGAGATGTAAAACAAAGGGCGGGCTTGAATTTAATTGTCGTCCGAAAGGAACACATAAGGAAAGGGCTGTATTTTTTAAGAACGCGGATGATTATATTGGAAAGATGTTAACTGTTAAATTTCAAGAATATACGGATGATGGAATACCTCGTTTTCCAGTGGGAAAGGGTTTCCGAGATGATATTTAGGTCGGTGGTAAAAGTATAAAAAATGAATTTATAAAATTAAATATATATATATAATAAGTAATGGAAGAAAACAAACCAATTCTAAGTATATACTGTGCTCTTAAAAATGGCGCCGAAGAAGAATTTTTTTTAGATATTGATTTATCTTTTGATCCTTTATTAAATATGCCTTATCTTGAAAGTTGGTTATTAGAATATTTAAAGAATAAATATGATGGTCTAAATAATATTGATATCTATCATATTCTACAATTCAATTCAAATAACTGTAAAAATGCTCTACCAGAATGGTATTACAAATGATTTTTTATAAAAAATCATTACATTTTAAATATAATAATTTCAATTATATAAACACATTTTTTCATTATTTAATAATGTATTCTTTATGGAAATCTGGATTTTCCTTAGATATTGAAAGCACGTGTGGAATAAAATTTGAAGATTTCGATAAAAAAAATAAAATAATGAATCAATCTACAGTACAAGATGTATATAATTGGATTATTTCATTAAATATGAGACGCTCAATTATTATAGCGAATGCTTTTCAGGAAGAAGAAGTTGATGGACACGCATTGCTGTTATTAACTCGTGAAGATATAGAAGAGGTATTTAAGCAGTATAATTTAGGATTAATAGGACTATTTTGGTTAGCCATTTTTAAACTACAAAAATAAGTATTATAATTTAAAAATTAAGTATGATTTATCTAATATTTTATAAAAATTGATATAAATATTTCAGATATACGTATTATTAATAATGAATACTGTATTTACACATAAAGATTCTATTTATAAGGCCAATGTGACAGAAAAACAAAGTGAAGTATTTAAATATAAATATTACGATATTGACTGTATATATGGTGTATCTAAAATAAAGCATAAAAAACGCCTAATTTTAGGAAAAATGATTGAAGAAGGATATTTATGTGAAGATATTATTCTACATATTCTCTCATTCAGTTGCCATAAATATAGTGGGCGCAGTGGTGAATTTGTCACTCGGAATTTTCTATCAGACAATTTTGTTAAAATTATAATGATGGATGAAAACAAAATTCCTCTTGAGAAAGCAAAATCTTTGTTCTTTAATACTCTTACCAATGGGTCTAAAGTAATTGAAGAAAAAGCACACAAAGTGTTTAAATGTATAACATATATATGTTATGCACCTCTATGTAAAGAGTCTTTGGATAGTATTAATTTTGCTAAAATTAATACTTGGGGAAATCTTAAGCTTAAAGTGCTTAATACACTAGTTATCTTTTATAACTAAAAATAAATTATTTTTAAAACTATGTCACAAATAACACATTTAATACACAGTTTCTATAGTAAAGAGTTATAATACTCTAATTAAAATTTAATAAACTGATAATATTAAGTATCAATTTTTTATTAAACCATTTTTATAAATTATTTTTTTTGGTTTGCCATCGGGCGAAACCCATCCGCGTCGGGCAGATGTTGTTGTTGTTGTTGGTCGCTTAGCGGCGCGGCTTCCCCGAACGAGTCCAGGGGGTCGGATGCTTGTGGAGTGAGAGTTCATGTGACTCAGTGTGTGTCGGTGCTG
>JGI24006J15134_10002245_pt1 | contig 10794 bp, 3 predicted proteins | sample LinPmetageLP53_FD_15134 | JGI IMG/M metagenome (IMG submission 15134) | reverse complement strand
ACCCGTCGCCCAACTTAGAATACGGCTTCAGCGCGGCTTCGTATTTTGTCGCAAAACATTATGGAATCAGTATACAAGAAGTGTGGGATATGAGTATAGAAGCATTCGAGCAGTCATTCGTTTGGGCTAACGCCGCTGAAAAAATCAAAGCAGAACAAATGGAAGAAGCCACCGCGGGTGCTAAGAACAAGACACGCGTAGGGTCAACTCACGGCGAGATGCCGTTTAGTCAATGAGGTGAGATGATGGCAGATGAGTTAAATGCATTGACAAACCAAGTCAATAGTCTCACAGTCGCGCTTGAACAATTCGGTGTGTTCAATCTTAACGCATCAAAGAAAATGGGTATTTTTGAAAAACAAAAAGCAAAAATCTCAACAGCCATTAAAAAATCTCCTATCGTTGGTATGGTAACTACTCTTGGTGGATACGCAAAAGCGATTGGTAATGTCACTAAAATCACAGGACAGAATGTGACTATGAGCGCGAAACAAAAAAAGGAACATCGTAAAGGTATGACAGTGATGCAAAAAATAGTTGCCGGGACTATCGCACATGGTTTGGCACAGAAGATGAGCAACAAGATGTTGAAGATTGCAAACAACAGATTCACGCGTTTAATGACAACAATGTTCTCACTGGTCAGTATATTCTTAATCATTGGTTTTGCGCTTGCCACATTATCAATAGCGTTTGAAGGTGCTAACAGTCCAGTTCTTCAATTGACGGAAGATTTAGGCCCACTGCATGATGCGATGCAAGGGTTGGTGCTTGTCATCTCCGGTGAAGGAGATGAAGGTGGTGCGGCGGCGGCATTTGATGTGTTAGCCGCATCAATGCTTGGTGCATCAATCGCGGCACTTGCTCTTGGTGTTAAAGTGGGTTTATTGGTGGGGTTCTTTATTTTAGCCGCGGGAGCCGGTCGAATGTTTTACAATGAGTTCGGTGATGTGAGTGCCTCTATTGGTGTTGCTGTTGGTGTATTTACGAGTTTAATTGGTGTTGTTTTAATAGTCAAGGCAATGTTCGTTTCATTGAAAACAGGCGCGCTCATCGCTATTAGAGGCACAGTGGGTGGAGTTGTATTGGGTATTGGTCTTGTCATCGCTGGTGTTGCTGGACTTGTCGCGTTTGCAAGAGGTGCTGGTAGTGGCATCAAAGCAGTTATCCTCGCTATTCTTAGCGCGGTGGCTATCGGTGTTGGCTTATTCCTCATAGGAGTAGCCGCAGTTCCCGCGGCTATCATTGCGGCTATTGCTTTACTTATTGCAGTCGTCTATCGTAATTGGGATGCTATTGTGACTTTTGTTATCGCCGCCAAAGATTGGTTATTCGGTTTTGGTGCTATGATTTACTATGGTGCGATTGCTGGTCTTACATTATTATTTGGTGGTCTTACTGGTTTGATAACAGGCGCGATAGCCATAGTAGTTGGGTTGTTTGTTGGTGCGCTCGCGCTTATCCTTACACCCTTTACATCCTTTTATGACAATGTTATCAAGGGTGGAGAGTCATTTTACACTTGGTTCATCAACCTACCCGGACGCATGATTGACAATGGAGTAGCGGCATTCAAAGGAGTTTTCAACGCTATCACAGGTATTTACAATGACTTCGCAGAAAGTCTTACTTTCGATATACCCGACTGGGTTCCTGTTATTGGAGGTCAAGCGTTCAATATGCCTACCATCCCTAAACTCGCTAAAGGTGGTATAGTCAACTCTCCGACCCTCGCGATGATTGGTGAAGATGGGCCGGAGGCTGTTGTTCCACTCAACCGTAAGAACAACCCCGGTGGTCTTGGTATGGGTGGTGGTGGCACAACCATCAACATCAATGTCGGTGGTGTCACAGACAGAACCGACAAACGCGCATTAGCAAAAGAGATAGGTGATTTGATACGCGCTGAAATGACTCGCGGTGGTCGCTCTCATGGTAACAGGAGGTCGGGTGTATGACAAAGATTCGATTGATTCGTAACGATGGGGCGGTCTTGGTCGTTGATGTTACAGATTACAGCCTTAATATAACGCGTAGCGTTCCTGTTTTACCTGTTCCTGTTCTTGGTGAGCGATACGCTATTGACTTGAACATGGTCACAGCAGATTTCAAACTCAATGTTATTCTCGCAGACGATGATTGCGCGCAAAGTTCATTTGAGAAAACAGCGGCTAAAGCATCTATTGATTTTAGCGCGTTAGCAAACAGTGACGGCGGCACGCACCAAGCATACATGTCGGGTGGCAGTCCGAATGTTTCTGTTAACGATTTACACGATTTATTCTTTGAAATTGAATCAACTTACACAGGAGAGAACACAGTTCGCCCTCCTGTCCGCATCAAGTTCAACAAGAACTCGGCATCGCATAGCGCATCAAATACACCATCACAAGTGCTTGTTGGTATTCAAGGTATCACCACGGATAACGCATTAGCCTCCGCAGTCAAGACTGCGTGCGAAGCGGCTAATTTTACACAGCAGTTAACAACTGCTGGCGGCACATCTTTCAGTAGCGCATTCACCATCACTCTATCCAACGGTTTGAAAACAAACAACGCGAGACTGTCATTCACTCAAACCGAGAAAGGAACAGGTGGTAACAATAGAACACCTATATTCAAGAAAGGATTCTCGGCTTTCATTCCTCTTTTTGACGAGTTCGCAGGTGGAACAGACAAGTCATGCAAAAGCGCGGGAGATAAACTCCAAGACCTTATCGCGTATGTAGGCAACGCCAGCCTACTCGGAACATCGGGTTCTGCTCTTGGCAAACGCGCAGACCCCGATGACAGCAATTCTTTGGTTGAATCGGACATCTCTTTATCCGATAAACAAACTGCTGACTACATCATAGGAATGCAACTCCCTTACAACTCACTTGTGCAAAGCACATCAGCAAACGACGATTACATCGAACGCAATTTGATTATGGTAACAGGTAGGTCGGATGCAGACCAACAAGATGCAAAAGCAAACTCGCTTGATGTTGGTGTTGTTTTTGACCCCACTAACAAGTTCACAGGTATTGCTGGAACTGTTGTTGCAATGTCGTTGAGTTACATTGCTGGTGAAAATGTGTATGAAGGCTCATTAACCTTCATGCCTGTTGATTTTATTGTGGGGAGTTGAGATGGCAGTTATTGGTTTATCGAGTCACGCGCTATTCTTTAATGGCGTGAGCGATAGCGTTGTTTGCCCTCAAGGTGATTTCACCAAGACTGGTAATAAGCGTATTCTTAACGGTGTTGAAGCGCGCTCATCAGCACCTATACTCCAAGACGATGACGGACACCGCTTTGCTAACCCCAACAACCAATCGTTGAATAATTTCACAGTAGAAGCATGGGTATCACCGGACTGCGGTGGGGTCATTGCCAGCAAAGCAGGTTTGTTTGAACTTCGTATGGGAACAATCAACGCACCCGGTGTTGCTTCATTCAAAGTCGAGTTCTCTAATGGTGTTACAGCAATCGCATCAAGCGCGAACAATTACCCAACAGCGGCGGCATCATTCATCAGCAACAATGTTGGCTACAACACAGGACAGCGTGAACTCTACCACATCTCCGGCGAGTTCAACGGAGAGCAGGTTAAACTTTATGTCAACGGAGAACTGATGGCTTCGCATAAAATGAACAAAAAATACTCATGCAATATCAACGACCAAGACTTATTCATCGGTGGTAAAGGTGGTGAGTATCGCGGATACATAGAGTCACTCCATTGGAAAGCAGATGTGTCAACTATGGAAGCGCGCGCAAAACCGTTTATGCTATCAACAAGCACTCTTGGTCTTTGGAGATTTGAAGAGCCTGTTGATGTTGACAGCACTGTGTTTAAAATCACATCTAATGTAGCGGCAGGTGCAACATCAATCACTATTGGGGCAACTCAATGTCAATCGCTTTACGAACTGGTGAGTGGTAAAAGCGACACACTGGCAACAAACTACACACTTGATAGTCTTGGTAACTATCAAGTCGCTAATGCGGCACACAGCGGTGGTGCGCAAGTTATCAGCGTGGCCCACACACCATTCAATTTTCTTATCAATCCAACAGCGACAGATATCCTCACAGGTATCCCTAATGGTTCTCCACCGGAACGAGTTCGACTCAAAGCAATCAATACCAACGGAACTATCACAGTTGACAGCATTCATCTCGACTTTGGTGTATCAAGTGATACAGGTTCGCGCGGTGTATTACATGCACGAACAGCATTTGACACAAGTAACAATTTCGCAAACGATTCGACAATGGTTCTTATTCGTTCGGATATATTGATTGATGGAGAAAGCGGAAAGCCGTTTCAAAGAGTCGGAACAGGTAGTCAAGCAATTGACAGAACAGGGGCAATGATTATTGACGAAAGTGCTAATGAGTTTCACGGCTTCTTGTATTCGCGCTCGATTGCTGTCAACACAAACAACTTCGCACCTGCCACTTGGACTATCGCAGACAGATTCAAAACAGGACACACAGGTCGTCATCACTTTACACAATTAGAAGGACACCCATACTTGCGTTTGTTGCCTCCAATACATGAACAAGAATTAACAAGAACGATTGATGGAATAGCAGATGACGCGCTAATCACATTTGCTGGGGGTTATCTCGGCCTCAAAGACGCTTTACCAATTAACAGTAAAGTCGCCGTTACGCACACAGCATTCAACGCCCGCATGGTTGATGTAAGAACAAGTGCGACGACCAACGGTCATGTTCTCAACGGTATGCATGGGATAGAAAATAACCGCAACGGTGTAATCGCAATATCAGTTGATGACATCGAGCCGTTCTTATTGAAGGGTGGAGGTATTGGTGTATCATCAAATACCGATTCTCAATACACAAAGCACCTTACACCCGAAACACAATCGCGTGTTGCTATTCTTGAAGTGTCGGGATTAACCGCTGGTTATGTTGAGATTCACTACAACGCAATTGACCTAACAGGTGGCAAAATGGGCTTGTCGAATCCAGCACTTCTCGTTACAAAGACAGTCCCCGATGGTGGTTGCTTTCTTAATTCAAAGCGCGTAGCAGAACATATAGCCGATGCTGTTGGTGCTGGTGCAACAATACATTCACCGGGTGGTGTTGTGACTGCTTCATCGAAAGATGTCGGAACTGCGCAAGTAGCAATGAAACCTCATCACCTTGTTGGTGATAACACAGGTGGTATCGAATACGATGAAGGTTTAGATGAAAGCCTCATACCTTCAAACCACACACCTCTTAGTGCAGGTGATGAAGCACGCGCGCCACCTCAAGGTGTTGGAACTAAAACACACCCATCAGTATATCACAAGATACACATTCAACCCAATCAAAGAAACCAAAGCGACCCACCCGTTGGAGAAGCCCCAACTCACTATCAAGAAAGCGTTCAGTTCGCATCACAGAAAGGTGGAGCATTTGAGATGTTTGACATCATCGACAATGACAAAAAAGGTGATTCATACATTTTTATTGTTCAGCCATCTAAGCGCGAACGCACAATGCAATTATCAAGAGTCACACCTGTATCAATAGATGCTAACGATTCAACTTATTTTACCGTTGAATATGTTCAATCTAATGTGCGCGTTACTTCTATGGAGGTAAATGATTCGGGGATGGGTCGTTTTCTCATCATGCAGGGTGAAGGACTGATGAGTGATGTCGCGGACCAAACTGTATCATACTCCGGTGATGGTAGTCGTGATTCGCACATTGTCAAAGAGATACAACCGGGCGCGCCTGTTGTATCAGTAACGCTTGGTGGTGCGGGTCAAGGTGCAATAAACACAAAACCGACTTGGGACCCAGCAAGTTTGTCACGCGTCGGGTGGAATACGCGACACGATTGCACAACAAAGACACAATCAACCACAAGCACTACACTCGATGTCATCCCGTTGAATAACAACGGCAGTTTCCTTGATAGTTGGGGAACATATTGTTTCCCCGCAACAGGTCGTATCCATTTAGAGAACGGTGCAAATGCTAAATATACATCAAAAACTGGTGGACAATTCACATTCGCAAGTGGAACAAATAATATCGGAACAGGTAATTTTGTTTTAGGTAATGGTCGAGAAACAGTTTCATTCGCGGGGTGGGTAAGTGAAAACTCTTTAATCGCGGGAGTAAAGATATTACTTGACCCGCTTTTCAGTTCATCATCTATTTGTGGTGACGGGACTACAATAAACGACAGGTTGTTTCAATCAATTGGTTCTGTAAAACACGATTACCAACTCGGCACACAATACGCAAGCACACGCGCGCTGGCTGAAATACCACTCTTCCCTCAACAATTTTTTGAAGACCGCGATGCTGGTATCTTCCCCGGCCCCGACAACAGCATGAAAATACATCTTGATGCAACAATGACAGCACAAGCATGGAACCCTTCACCTGTTGGTCGTCGCGCACCTAATTTTCCCGCAACAGATTACGAGGCGTTTGGACATTACCAGTATGCAAAAAGTAACAATTCACCTATCCGAAGCATAGTCACTAAGATTATAAAAAACGCATCAACAAACACAATCACTCTCGATTCAGCGCGAGTTCCCGAATCAAGTTTTGACGGTGCTGGTGTTGTAAGAGGTATCAGCACGCGAAGAACACGCCGGATTGTGTTGGGTAATGGTGAATGGGCTTACTACGAAGGTGGTGGCGGGGCAAGTCGAATAATGACATTGAGTAACTTGGCTACTCATTCAAGTGAAGACTTCTTCACATCGTTGTATGTAGGTTCTCAAGTGGTTGTTGGTCTTTTGCCCGATAACTCTAATTTCCCACTCGCTGGTGATGTTGGCTACGATTCATCCGCTCAAGAATATCGTCGTCCATTTTATTATGACCGTGGGAGTGTAATGACGCAGGGTGGTAATCTTGACTACGGGTTGCGACAATATGTTAGTGCAGTTGAGTTCAAGGCTGGCCCAACATCAAATCCTCACTTACCGCGCATCAAAAATAAAAACGCGGTGCTGGATTTGATACTATATCAACCACTTTCAAGCCCACGACAATTCAACTTTGAAGGTGATATACCAAAAGGTAAGTTACCAACCAATTATCACTTCGCGGCTATCAATGAAGCCACAGGANGNAAATACAAAATCACTTACAACTCTACAACTAATGCAAATCTAATCACCACTGAAGCACACCCGTTGCTCGACTCAACAGCACCCGTTCTTTCACAAGGGGATAAAATCACATTGCTTGGTGTTTATTCTGTTGACGCGGCAACTATGCCTTTGAAGATTGAAGATGGTATCGCAAACGCAACATGGAATAATCCGTATTGTCCCGGCGGACTACGCTATGGCGATACTGTTTGGATGAATATGCACTACACCAACCCTCATGCCATAGAAGGGATGTTTGCAAAATCGCGTGGTGTATTAAATGAATACGAAGTGTGGCAAGGTTTCAACGGCGGTAAGGGTGAGCGCGTGGTGTATTAAATGAATACGAAGTGTGGCAAGGTTTCAACGGCGGTAAGGGTGAGTTGGGAACAGAAGCGCGAGACACATTACCNATTGAGAACTTTCTCATAGGTGATACCTGTCTTGAAACTGCTCGCAACTTTGTTCAACATGTAAATGAAACAATCAAACTGAACTGGATTGAACTTGGTCATGAAACAGACCCAACACAAGCCGATTACAGTGCGCCACCTGTCGTTGCATTCCTCGACCCTTACCTTAGCACAGAACAACACGCGCGAGTATTGCTTTATGATGTAGCCCATGACCGTGAGTTTATCGCGTTTCATGACCTACACATGCAAGTGCAAACAAGCCCAACTACTCCAACAATCAACGGCCTTGATGTAGCGGCTGGATTTAGAACACAACGCAAAGATAAGCAACTCGTCACTAAATATCATTCTCAAACAATCAACAGCGTATCATATACTTACGAAGACGGTCTTGGTAAATCACACTTTGTTGAAGGCGCATACGCGCATCGCAGTTGGTATTTGATGGATGAATCATTTATGGTTACTACCCAAACAGGTGTGGCAACTCACCATTACAACCGCAAAGCGCGAAACACACCTCACTACATTAAGTTTGGTGATGAAACAACACAGTATGGTCAAGGTCGCGTATCTCAATCAACGGTTGATATGGACATAGCCGCTTTGCGTCACGCTGAAACAATCGACTATGATGATTCTAATGATGTGCAATTAGGTAACATCATNGCACCTCAATTTACAGCAACATTCTTTGACACACCCGAAGGAACTCGCGTCATCTCCGCGTTTCTTTGTTTGAAAGGAAAGCGCGCAATTGCTAACAGTCTCTCATCTCATTATGAAGACAGATTACAACACTTACCACATTGGACTGAAATGGACTTTATTCGTCGCTTGACGATTGATATGGGTGAAATAGGACTCAAAGAAGGTGTGACTGATATTGAAGCCGCGGCGAGAGAAGTAGTTCGCCTCATCAATCAAGGTGGCGCATTCAACGGTCGTAGCAGTCAACGACGACCATCCGACCAATATGCCGGAGAAGGAGAAAGATTTGACATCAATCGTCGTAGTATCTCAACAGGTGGCACAGACACCCAAGAACCAACGGACGCTACCGCCGCTCACCAACATGCTGACTTCGCTGTCACCGGCTCAACACATGACCCTGCGCCGTTTTGGATGGATAACGCATTTACATCATTTGACCGTGGTTCACATATGGGTTATCTTCGCGCTCACTTAGGTCGTGTTGTTGAAGACGCTAACGGTAATGAAGGATATAGCATTGTCATACACAGCACTGTTCCCGGTGCAACAGGTCGTAACTTTTGCGCTTGGCTCGATAACAGCAAATCACAAGCCGAATATAAACCACAATTCCTCATCGGACAGGGAGGTCGCTTCCGTAACTTTTACTGCGCGCCACCGGAAATGGCTGGCGAAAACATGCACCCTGCGCCAATGCCTATTGATAAAAACGGTAAGCCGTTTGCACCAATTACAACATTGAGAGAGTATGTTGCTTTAGACGAAGCCTCGGATGAGTTTTTTACAAATCAACATCTTGGGTTTGCGGCAAATTATAACACAACAATCGCGGGAGAAGAAAGCCCCAACACCGGAGCAACGACAGGGCGCGCATCAAACACAGGTGCTATGGAGTCTTTTGAAAACAGTGGTCAAAAGTTCACTGTGCGCGAAGGATTACAAACAGGTAGTCGCGCAAAAGCACGAATAAACTTTGGCGGTATTGTAGCCGCTGGTATTCCCGGTTTTGCGCCGGACGCGGGAATATGGGGATTCGCAGAAGAAGGGAAAGATACGGGTCGTTTTGTTGCTTCTGTGTATGGTAATCATTTAGAACCCACGGATTCACAATACAAATTGTATAATAAATACGCTCTAAGCGCGCAAACAGGTGACGAAGTGACAGGAACTCAACCTTTGTATGGGTTGAAAATGGTTGACCATCGCGGAAAAACGCACATCTTACGATACATTTATCGAACGGAGGGTCAATCTTTTTCACATAAAAACTCCGTTATGCCACCAACCATTGATGAAGAGACACTCATTTACTTTGATGACCGTGATGTTGCGCAAGGTGGATTTACCATTGGTGCAAATATGTGGGGTAATGGAGCAAACGGGACACCTTTCTTTTACGAAACAGGAGCGAGTGGACAGACTTCTCGCAGTTGGCGAGGTAATAAATGGAGAGGTGTTGACACACCCAACGCTGGGTATGCTGTCACAGCAAACTCAACGATGAGTGATAATGTATTTCAATTAAAAGATGCGAGTGGATACGGTTATCACAACGGTGGTATATGGCATAATCTCCCCGACACTGACGATGTTCTTGGGTGGATGGGCTTTCCCGATAGCGGATTGATTTGGATGGCTATACCCAGCAGTGCATCATTATACGGTGAAATTGGTGCTGTCTTTTCATATACTTCGCGCACTCATAATGGTCGTGGTGGGCCACATTACTTCTTCGGTATCAACGGAGAACTTATGTCAAGCAACAACATGACCACTGCATGGTTTGACACAGCGGCAAAGTGCGGACCAACAAGCGTTAGTGATAACAAAACTCCTGTCATCATCAGTCCACACTTGAATCAAACAACCATAGTAACAGACGAATTGATAGCCGCGGCTACAAAACACGCGTTCACAGTTGACCCAAACGAAGAAAATCAATACTTTGATTGTAGCAATTTACGCGCGCCGGATGGTCGAACCTACGGTGAAATACTTGGTGACAAGGCGAGAACTGCAATCAAAATTACAAAGTTCAATCGCGATAAAGAAGTCACACCACTCAAGAACATGTTTTCTGTGTCACTATCGCGTGATTGGGGACTTCAAGCAAGCACGACAGATTCGGACCACATTGCCCCAAGTCATGGTTCCGGTGGTCAATATGGTGGCGCAAAGATTACTCAACGCAGTAGAGAGATAATGTTTGACACAGGCTACCTCCCATACACTTTGTTACAGATGACCACTCGATACAAAGGAAGCAATGCAAATACTGCTACACCAATACTCATCGACCAAACAAACAATTCTATTCCGGTTGATGATTGGAAAAAGCATTTACGCGGTGAAAAACATACACGGTATGAAGGTGACCACATAACACCTTCTCTTGGTTCACCAACATATGAAATTGACGCGCAATCGGGTTCGCTGGCATATCCGGGTGGAACTGCGAAGACCACTTATCAAATAGAGTTGCGCGACCCTGCTCATTTTGCTGTGCTTGGTCGTCAATACGCTTGGCAACTGCA
>JGI24006J15134_10002237_pt1 | contig 10808 bp, 9 predicted proteins | sample LinPmetageLP53_FD_15134 | JGI IMG/M metagenome (IMG submission 15134) | reverse complement strand
TCAAGACGAAATGACAATCCTACAAAACAAATTTCAAAAAGAGTATGGTACTGTTGATATAAATATTATGGACGGAACTATAAACTACACTGAGGATGGACAAGCTAATTAGGAAGATAACTATAGGGAAGGATTACAAGAATGACGCCATGCACTATGCCGTGGGGCAAGAGGTATATGGTGGACACACTATATGTGATATTGTAGAAGAAAAAGATAAATTTTCTATTTATATAAAGAAAAACAACGAGATTCTACCCTGGAAAGACTTTAACAAAAATATGGCAGTATCTGTCGAATATAACTTAGAATATTAAATATGTGTATACCTTGTCCAATATGTATTACGACAGCCCTTATAGTAACTCTTGGTATTTATAAAGTAAAAAAGAAGTGAGAAGTGTTTACAACTTTGTTGTAAAGCCAAAAGGAGAAAGATATAACAATACTAAAAAACTAGATGGTGGAGAGTTAATACTTAACACGGAGATATTCAACCACCAATATGTTAATAGAGAAGCTATTGTAATATCAACACCTATTATTGGTAATACGGATATAAAACCAGGAGACACGGTCGTGGTGCATCATAACGTATTTCGAAGATGGCACAACGTGAAGGGTATTGAAAAAAACAGCAGGAGTTATTTTAATGAAGACACTTACTTTGTAAACAACGATCAAATATTTTTGTATAAGAAAGGTGATGAGTGGACAGCTCCAAAAGGATATTGCTTTGTAATACCGTTAAAAGCTAAAAATCTTCTCAACACAGACGTGGAGAAACCTTTACAAGGCATAGTTAAATACTCTGATGGTACTGTTAAAAAAAACGAGCTTGTAGGTTTTAGCCCTGATTCTGAATACGAGTTCATTATCGATGGGGAGAGGTTATATCGAATTTTATCTAATTTTATTACTATTAAATATGAACATCAAGGAAACGAAGAGGAATATAATCCAAGCTGGGCACAAGGCTGTTGAAGAACTGATTAAAGTAGCTAAAGAAGCAATCGTTGATTCAGACGATGATATATCAGCAGATAGGCTAAAAAATGCAGCAGCTACTAAAAAACTAGCTATATTTGACGCATTTGAAATACTTAACAGAATCCAAGAGGAAGAAAACTTACTCGAAAACAAAGCACCTGAAGAGAGAAAGGAAAAAGTCTTTAAAGGATTCGCAGAAGGTAGATCTAAATAATGTACAAGCAAAGTTTAGTTAAAGTAATTGAGCCAATAAAGAAAACCACACTTAGTAGGCTTAATAAGGGTAAGAAGTGGAAACACGGCTACAACAAAGAGCATGATATAATTATTCTATCTAAGAACGGTCAAATAGGCGAGATACTAGAAATACAAAATTTAAAAATCGCACTACCCAAGCCACCAAAAAAAATTTTTAAGCACGAAAAAAATAAGTGGGTAAAGCTCGATCAACCTAAAGAGTTGTCTCGTTTAAAAAATATTTTTGATTGGAAAAATTATCCCGAAGAAAAAAAAGATCAGTGGTATGATTATATAGATGAGGAGTTTAAAAGAAGAGACGAAGGTTTTTGGTTTATAAATAACGGAAAACAAACTTATATAACAGGTGCACATTACATGTACTTACAGTGGAGCAAGATAGATGTTGGAGCTCCTGATTTTAGAGAAGCTAATAGGTTGTTTTTTTTATTTTGGGAAGCGTGTAAGGTTGACAGTAGGTGTTATGGTATGTGTTATCTTAAAAATAGACGTTCTGGATTTTCTTTTATGTCGTCAGCAGAAACAGTTAATTTAGCAACATTAGCAAGTGATAGTAGATATGGTATACTTTCAAAAAGTGGTTCAGATGCAAAGAAAATGTTTACCGACAAAGTTGTTCCTATATCAATTAATTATCCTTTCTTTTTTAAACCTATTCAAGATGGTATGGATAGACCAAAGTCAGAGTTAGCATATAGAGTTCCAGCTAGTAAGTTTACAAGGAAAAAGATGTCAGCCACAGATGGTATGGAGGAAATCGAAGGTTTAGATACAACGATTGACTGGAAAAATACTGGAGACAATAGTTATGATGGTGAGAAGTTAGCATTACTAGTGCACGATGAGAGTGGTAAATGGGAGAGACCGGATAATATTTTAAATAACTGGAGAGTTACAAAAACGTGTTTACGATTAGGTAGTAGAATTATAGGTAAGTGCATGATGGGCTCAACTTCAAACGCTTTAGATAAAGGTGGTGGTAATTTTAAAAAATTATACAATGCTTCAGACGTTACAAAAAGAAACAAAAATGGACAGACAAAGTCTGGTTTATATTCTCTTTTTATCCCAATGGAGTGGAACTACGAAGGGTTTATTGATGAATACGGAGATCCAGTTTTTGATAGTCCGAGTAATGATGTGCTCGACCCACATGGTGAACTGATAGATATTGGGATAGTGGAACACTGGGAGAACGAGGCTGATGGGTTGAAGGATGATCACGACGCGTTAAATGAGTTTTATCGTCAGTTTCCAAGAACTACAGAGCACGCGTTTAGAGATGAGACAAGAAATAGTATTTTTAATCTCGTTAAATTATACGAGCAAATAGATTGCAANGAAGGCATGGGGAGTTCAGCTGTTATTACAACCGGTAATTTCCAATGGGAGAATGGGGTTAAAGATTCAAAAGTAATATTTTATCCAGACATGAAAGGTAGGTTTAAGGTTAGTTGGGTACCACCTTTGCACATTCAAAACCGCATGATTTTAAAAAACGGGTTAAAATATCCTGGCAATGATCACATAGGAGCTTTTGGTTGTGATAGTTACGATATATCAGGTACGGTAGACGGGAGAGGTTCAAACGGAGCTCTGCACGGTTTGACAAAGTTCTCTATGGAGGATGCTCCTCCTAGCCAGTTCTTTTTAGAATACATAGCTAGACCAGCAACAGCTGAGATGTTCTTTGAGGACGTTTTAATGGCTTTAGTATTTTATGGGATGCCTATACTCGCAGAAAATAATAAACCTCGTCTATTGTATTATTTAAGACGAAGAGGATATAGAGGGTTTAGTATGAACAGACCTGATAAAATATGGAACAAATTATCTGTAGCGGAAAAAGAAGTTGGCGGAATACCCAACTCTAGCGAGGATATAAAACAAGCTCACGCAGCGGCAATTGAAATGTACATACAGAGTCACGTAGGATTAAAGGCTGACGGGCAGTATGGTAGCATGTACTTCAATAGGACTTTAAACGATTGGGCGAGATTTGATATAAACAAAAGAACGAAGTTTGATGCTGCTATAAGTTCTGGTTTAGCTATAATGGCTTGCAATAGACATTTGTATGCTCCTAACGCTAAGGTAGAAAAACCAAAATTAAATTTAAATATCGCAAGGTATTCAAATACAGGAACATCATCAACAATAATTAAAAAATAAATATGAGTCAATTTCCAAGTCAAGTAGTTAGCGATATAGAGAAGTCAACGGGTGAGTATGGCTTAAAGGTTGCTAGGGCTATCGAGAGCGAGTGGTTCAACTCTACTGGATATAAAAATAGGTTCTTGGGTAATATAAATAATTTTCATAGATTACGTTTATATGCTAGAGGAGAACAGTCAATACAGAAATACAAAGATGAATTATCTATTAACGGTGATTTATCTTACTTAAATTTAGATTGGAAGCCAGTTCCAATTATACCAAAATTTGTGGACATAGTTGTGAATGGTATGGCTGAGAGAATGTTCGATGTGAAGGCGTACTCACAGGATCCATTCGGAGTAGAAAAGAGAACGAAGTACATGGAGTCTATAATGAAAGACATGAGAACAAAAGAGTTTAATGACATGGCTCAAAACCTCATGAACATGGACTTGTATGAAAACAAGAAAGAGGATTTACCAGAAACAGAAGATGAATTGGCTTTGCATATGCAGCTAACGTACAAGCAAGCCGTTGAGATAGCTGAGGAGCAAGCTATAAATGTTTTACTGGAAGGGAGTAAATATGAGTTGACTAAAAAGCGTTTGTATTATGACTTAACGGTTTTGGGTATTGCTGCAGCAAAAACTTCTTTTAACACAGCTAAAGGTGTTACCGTAGAATATGTTGATCCAGCTAATCTAGTTTATTCTTATACTGACTCTCCTTATTTTGATGATATTTATTATGTTGGTGAGGTAAAGAATATTCCGGTAAATGAGTTGATTCGAGAATTCCCAGAGCTTACGGAGTCTGAGCTAGAAGATATATTTAAGAGTAATCACAAGTCTAGTTGGATGCGAAGAGGAAATGTTGAGCGGGATGACGATGACTCTATGAAGGTGGAGGTTTTATATTTTAATTATAAAACATATATCCATGAAGTTTATAAAGTGAAAGAAACCGGAAGCGGTGGTAGCAAAGCAATACCTAAAGACGATTCATTCAATCCACCAGAAAATAAAGAAGGGGAGTTTGGTAAGTTAGGTAGAAAAATAGAATGTTTATACGAGGGCGCTATGATTCTTGGTACTGAAAAATTACTTAAGTGGGAAAAGGCAAGCAATATGATGCGTCCAAAAAGTGATTTTACAAAAGTAAAAATGAATTATTCTATTTGCGCTCCTAGGATGTACAATGGAAAAATAGAATCTTTAGTTAGCAGGATAACCGGATTTGCTGACATGATACAGTTAACGCACTTAAAACTTCAACAAGTAATGTCTAGAATGGTTCCGGATGGAATCTACTTAGATGCTGATGGTTTGGCTGAGATAGATCTAGGTAATGGAACTAACTATAACCCACAAGAAGCTTTAAATATGTTCTTTCAGACTGGTTCTATTATTGGTAGATCTTATACAGCTGATGGAGACCAGAACGCTGGTAAAATACCTATTCAAGAAATATCCGGTGGTGGTGGTACTAAAATGCAAAGTTTAATCGGTACATACAACTACTATTTACAAATGATAAGGGATACAACCGGATTAAACGAAGCTAGAGACGCTGCAACTCCAGATGCTAAGACTTTAGTTGGAGTTCAAAAATTAGCAGCAGCAAACTCTAATACTGCCACAAGACATATTTTAAATTCAGGGTTATTTATATCATCCGACGTGTGTGAAGCGTTGTCTCTGCGAATATCTGATATCATAGAGTATTCACCCACTAAAAACGCTTTCATACAAGCTATTGGTGCTCATAACGTAGCTACATTAGAAGAGATGGCTGATTTACACTTGTATGATTTTGGAATATTTTTAGACTTATCACCAGATGAAGAGCAGCAAGCAATGTTAGAGAATAATATACAGGTCGCTTTATCTCAACAAAGCATAGAGTTAGAAGACGCTATAGATTTACGAGATATAAAAAATGTCAAATTAGCAAATCAACTTCTTAAGATACGTAGAAAGAAAAAGCAAAAGAGAGACCAAGAGATACAACAGGAAAACATGAAGGCTCAGGCAGACGCAAATGCCCAACAACAACAAGCCGCTACTCAAGCTGAACTGCAAAAACAACAAGCTTTAGTTCAAAGTGAAATACAGGTTGAACAAGCTAAAGGTCAAATAAAACAACAAACTCTACAAGTGGAAGCTGAGGTTAAAAGAACTTTAATGGATCACGAGTTTGAAATCAACATGAAGTTAAAAAGGATGGATGTTGAAACTACTAAAGAAAAAGATGCAGTAAAAGAAGATAGACAGGACAGTAGGTCTGAAATGCAAGGCCAACAACAAGAACGTCTTGTAGAGAAAAGAGAACAAGTAAAAGAAAAACCATTTGAATCATCTGGAAATGATGTTTTAGGTGGCGGTATGAGGTTGGGTGCATTCGAACCTAAATAGGAAAATTTATTAATTATTATATTTTATTATGGCAAAAGAGAAAAAAGAAGAAGCGGTTGTTGAGGAAACATCGCAGGTTGTAGAACAACCAAAAGTTGAAGAAACTGTTGACGAGGTTAAGGTTAAGAAAAAACCTTCAATGAAAAAATTTATAGAACCCGATGACAATGTTACTAAAGTTGATTTGTCTAGCTTAGTAGAAAAAGCAGAGGATATTGTCAAAGTGGATCTTACAAACCCACCAGTAGAAGAGATAGTACCAGTAGAAGAAGTTAAACCTGTGGATGTTGTCGATGCTCCTTTGTTGGAGGAGATAACGAACGAAGTAGAAGAGGTTGCCGAGGTAGTGGAAAAAGAAATTATACAATCTTTAGAAACAAACAAAGATTTACCAGAGGGAGTTCAAAAGCTAATGACATTCATGGACGAAACAGGTGGAGACTTAAAAGACTACGTAAGCTTAAATAGAGACTACTCTGATATGGACAACCAGAGTCTATTAAAAGAATATTATAAAAAAACAAAATCACATCTAGACAACGATGAAATTGAATTCCTAATGGAAGATAATTTTTCATTTGACGAGGAGATGGATGATGATAGAGAAATTAAAAGAAAAAAATTAGCGCTTAAAGAGCAAGTTGCCAGCGCTAAAAGCCACTTGGACGGGCTAAAGTCCAAATACTATGAAGACATCAAAGCTGGGAGTAAGTTAACTTCCGATCAACAAAAAGCAATTGATTTCTTTAATAGACACAACAAGAAGTCGGAGGAGAATCAAAAAGTAGCAGAAAAAGCTAAATCAACATTCTTAAATAAAACAGACCAAGTGTTCGGTGATAAATTCAAAGGTTTTGAGTTTAACGTTGGGGACAAGAAGTTTAGGTTCAATGTTAAGGATGCAGATCAAGTAAAGACGACACAGAGCGACATTAACAACTTTGTAGGAAAGTTTCTGAACGAAGAAAATTTAATGGAAGACGCTAGTGGATATCATAAGTCTTTATTTACAGCTATGAATTCTGATGCTATCGCTAATCACTTTTACGAACAAGGTAAAGCTGACGCTTTAAAAGATAGTGTAGCTAAATCTAAAAATATCAGTATGGACCCTCGTCAGTCATATAATGGGGAGATAAGTTCAAGTGGTGTTAAAGCAAGGGTATTAGGGGATGATACATCCAACTTCAAATTTAAAATTAAAAAGAATAAATAATTAAAACAATTTAAAAAATGGCAAACTTAAATCCTGGAGCACAACTGAATTCAGTTCCCGCTCCAGCTAAACAAACGCTCTCAAGCGCATACATCGACTTCGCGTCGACAGGTGGTGCTTCATGGGCACAACAATACCTACCGGACTTGATGGAGAAAGAAGCAGAAGTTTTTGGAAACAGAACTGTTGCTGGTTTCTTATCACAAGTAGGTGCAGAAGAAGCAATGGCTTCTGATCAAGTAGTATGGTCTGAGCAAGGTAGATTACATTTATCTTACGCTGCAACTATAGAAAATGCAGCTAATAATAAAATTTTAATGACGACTGCTAATCACGCTATTAGAGTTGGAGATACTATAGTGGTATCAACAGCTACTGAAACGGCTAAGTGTTATGTATCAGCTATCGATCAAGATTCTGCTGCTAGTGGTACTGATAAATTAGTAATCCTAGCTCAACCTTATGCTGCCGCTAATTTGGCTGCTACTGGTGTTGGCATGGGTAATTCAGATGTAATAAACGTATTCGTTTATGGTTCTGAGTTCTCGAAAGGGACTAACGGTAGAGCTGGTGCAAATACTCCTGGTTTCAAATCATTCGCTAACACACCAATTATCTTAAAAGATAAGTATGAAGTTTCAGGTTCTGATGCTTCACAAATTGGATGGGTTGAAGTTTCTGGTGAAGATGGACAATCTGGATATTTATGGTACTTAAAAGCTGAAGGTGATACAAGAGCTAGATTTACTGATTACTTAGAAATGAGTATGGTTGAAGCTGAAAAAGCGGTTGGATCTTCTGGCGCTGAAGCTGCTGGAGTAAAAGGTACTGAAGGTTTATTTGCAGCTATCACTGATAGAGGTAATATCACAACTGAAGTATCTGCTCTTGCTGATTTTGATAACATCTTAAAAGAGTTTGATAAGCAAGGTGCAATTGAAGAAAACATGATGTTCCTGAATAGAGCACAGTCTCTAGGGATTGATAACATGTTAGCTGGTATTGGTGAAACAGCTGGTGCTGGTGCTTATTATGGCGGTGGTTCTTCTTACGGAGTTTTCGACAACGAAGAAGACATGGCTTTAAACTTAGGCTTCAACGGCTTTAGACGTGGATCTTATGATTTCTACAAAACTGACTGGAAATACTTAAATGACTCAACTACAAGAGGTGGTGCAATCGACGCAGCAAATGGTACTACTTCTGATGGTTTAGGTGGTATATTCGGTGTTATCGTTCCTGCTGGAGTTTCTTCAGTATATGACGAGCAGTTAGGAAAGAATCTTAAGAGACCTTTCTTACACGTTAGATACAGAGCTTCTCAAATGGAAGATAGAAAAATGAAGACATGGACTACTGGTTCTGTTGGAGCTTCTACTTCTGACTTAGATGCGATGGAAATGCACTTCTTATCTGAGAGATGTTTAGTTGTTCAAGGTGCGAATAACTTTATGTTAATCAAAGGTGGTACAGCGTAGTCTCAATTATTAAAACCGTCCCCTGAAATACGGGGATGGTTTTTATTTATTAATTTTATTATATATTATATTATGGAAAAAACAAAAAACGTAGCAAAACAAGATACTTGGGAAATTAAAGATCGAGTATATTTTTTAAAAGATGGGCTGTCTCCGCTGTCTCATAAAATACCTTCTAAGAACATTTATTGGTTTGATGAGGAAAAAGGATACGAGAGAGAACTAGCTTTAACTACTAATCAAAAAACGATTTTCGTTGACGAGTTTAAAGGTGAGGCGAGGGTTGCACAAGTAATCTTTAGAGATGGGACTTTAAAAGTACCAAAAAACAAAGTGGTTTTACAAAAATTACTATCTTTGTACCACCCATTAAGAAACAGTTTGTTTAGTGAGTTAGATACTGTTAAAAAAGCAGAAACTCATTTAGATTGGTTGGAGTTTGAAATAGCGGCTATGAATGCGGCAAATAACTTAGATGTTGACATGATGGAAGCAGTCTTGAGAGTAGAAGTTGGATCTAAGGTGTCTGACATGACTTCTAAGGAGATTAAAAGAGATTTGTTGTTGTATGCTAAGAGAAACCCTAAACTGTTTCTAGAGTTAGTTACTGATGACAATGTTCAGCTTAGGAATTTTGGTATTAAGGCTTCCGAGGCTGGTATTATAAAACTATCTCAAGATCAAAGAACGTTCCAATGGGCGAGTAATGGTAGAAAGTTAATGACCATCCCATTTGACGAGCATCCATATTCAGCTTTAGCCGCTTGGTTTAAAACTGACGAAGGAATGGAGATTTACTCAACAATAGAAAAACGATTAAAATAATTAATCACTTATAGTAGAGCAGCCACTCTTCTGGGGTGGTTGCATTACTATAAATAAAAAGACATTATGGCTATAAACGTAGATACAGTATATCAGAGAGTTTTGGCGCTAGCCAATAAAGAACAAAGAGGGTATATAACACCTCAAGAGTTTAATCTATTAGCCAATCAGGCTGAGATGGAAATATTTGAACAATATTTTTACGATCTCAATAAAAGGGAGAGATTAGAACCAATTATAGAAGACGAGACTGAGCAATCAGATCTAGCTGAACTAATCAATAAAAAACTAAAACCCTTTACTTCAATTGCTACCGTTACAGGTGGCACAACATTCCCAACAAATTATCAAACAGGAAAAATATTCTACAACAGTAGGATTTGTCGTAAGGTAGATCTTAATGAAATTCAAAGATTCGGCCTTTCACAAAGACATACTGGTGGGATAGATCCAGTGTATGCAGAGAGTTATACTAATGGACAGGATATAATTGTAAACTCTCCAACGGGAACAGTAACATCGGGTGTAACGTGTGAAGTTATAGCAAGTCCATTAGGCACTGTAGCTTGGGGCTATGTAGTTGTTAATGAAAAAGCGCTATATAACTCTAACACCTCAGTAAACTTCCAACTACACGCGTCAGAGGAAACAAACTTAGTTTATAAAATATTAGAGAATTCAGGGGTAGTAATAAACAAACCTGGATTAATAACAGTGGGACAGCAAAAACAAGTTAGTAGTAATCAAATAAAAGCACAATAATGGCGATATTAGTAAATTCAGAACAAGCTTATTACGGAACAAGCGGAGATCACGGGTCATATCAATTCCTAAACCTAACAGAAGCTATAGATTCTTTTAGAGCGGCTTATGTTGGTAAGGGTAAAATATGTGAGGATGTGCTAGATCAAGATATAACTTTTCACGCTTTACGAGCTATGCAAGAGCTTAGCTTTGATACTCTAAAATCAGTGAAAGACTGGGAGGTTATTGTGCCACCAAAATTAAATCTAGTAATGCCAGCTGATTATGTGAACTATGTAAAATTATCTTGGAGTGACAGCAGTGGTGTTGAACATGTAATATACCCTACATCTAAATCTTCTAACCCAAAAGATATTACAGAAACTGTAGAATCGTGGGGAGGGTTTACTATATCTGGAGCTTCAGATGACTTAGCGTCAGATGAGGCATCAAAGACCATGGTCGACTTTAAATCTGCAACGCCCATACAAGATCAAGATTCATATGACGATCAAACTTACAATGGCGCTTTGGGGCAACGATTCGGTATAGACCCACAACACGCACAGGTCAATGGATCTTTCTTTATAGATGAGAGCGCTGGGAAATTTCACTTCTCATCGAACTTAATCGGAAAAACACTAATCTTAAAATATATTAGCGATGGTCTAGTTACAAATGCAGCTAACACTGCTTTAGTGCTAGATGATATACTTTTACATAAGT
>JGI24006J15134_10002231_pt1 | contig 10824 bp, 6 predicted proteins | sample LinPmetageLP53_FD_15134 | JGI IMG/M metagenome (IMG submission 15134) | reverse complement strand
TTAGCTGGATTAGTCATGAGTACTTTGTTCTGTAAATTACCAAAAGCCTCCAAAGAGGTGTTATTATATATTTCACCTGCACCAGCTTCATCTTTATCAATTCTTTCTAAGGATTTTTGATACCAACCGTCCCATTGTTTTATTGCAGTACTATATGAAGAGTATCCTGTTTTTTGTTTCTCCATAAAAAGTTTAAAATCTTTAGGAGTAATTAACCCTCTTTTTAACAAATCAGATTGAATCTGTAGATTTTTTTTAGACATGTCACTGGCATTAATAATCATTGTGCCAGCATCTTGGCTCTCTACATCAGGAACAGCACTTAAGTTTTCTATGGCTTCATTAGTTAATTTATCTAACTCATCCTTNCTAGCCTGTCTTTCACCTGCTATNGTTGTTATTCCTGTAGTAATGTCTTGTGCTACTTTNCCCCAGTTAACATACTGCTTTTCTAAGTCTCGTTGAGCATATAGAGAATATTTTTTTGGATCTACTGCCATAGTTTATAATTATTGTACTCCTAATATTTCTTTTATTTTTGCTAATTGTGCTGGAGTTAAGTCTTTAAATTCATTTCTTTTCAGCTTTCTAAATGATTTATCATCATCAAATATACTATCAAAATTATCTTTTAATTTGGACTGTATTTCATCTGGTCTTAAATCCCTATACTGATATGGATCCATATATCCTTCTTCACCTGGTTTTAATTTTAAATTATAATCATCTGGTAAATCTGTTCTGTATATAGGTTTGCCACCATCTCCTGTTTGTATAGTTTTACCTTCCATTCCAGAAATTACTCCACTGTCTGCAAAAGTTCCAGCCTTTCTATCAGCACCAGATTTCATATAATCTGGTAAGGAACTTGCGAGTGCAGAAACACCAGCTACTCCAGACTGTATAGCACCCATTGTTGATGCAGCTGCAGCTTCTCTTGAGTCTGCCGACATTGTTGTTAAGTCTCTAGCTTGTCCTACATCCATACCTACTAATTCATTTTTAATTGCTTCAGCGTTTTGTGCTTTTTTAAGCTCTAAGTCATATAAATCTTTACCCATTACAAGTCTTTGTTGTTCATTTGCTGCAGTTCCTGCTGCACTTACCTTACCAATACCTGCCGCTAATGATCTTGCATCTGCTGATTGCAATGAATCTATTGCTTGTCTTTGTTGTGCAGTGTTTTCTCTAAAAGCTCTGTCATAAGATTCTGTAGGTAACTTAATGTTTTCAAAATTATCTGCCATCATTCTATTTCGTGCTTGTTGCATCAACCTTTCTGAATCAGCTTTTGCTTGACTCGCTGCTCTTCGTTGTTTGCCCGCTTGACCTAAACCAATACCCATGCCTGCTAACCCTGTTGCTGCTGCTATACTTCCTAATATTATTGCTGCTGGACCTGCCATAATTTTTTATTTATTTTATTTATTATTTTTTTAGGTAAATCTCTATAATTATTAGTATATACCTCAGCTTCTGCTTCTTCAAAAGTTTTAGCTTTTACCTTATAAACACAACAAAAACTACTGTCTTCATGCACATAAAACACTCTTTGTGTCCCTATTTGTGTAAAAATAGTATGTGGAGCAACAATTGTTTTAATTTCTCCAGCATCTGTAATGTACGAAACCTTACCCTTTAATAAAAAAGAAGGGTGTTGTTGTTTGTGAATCATACTTATTATAATCCCATCTTTTGGCATAAAAAGTTCTCTTGTATAGAGACCGCCTTCGATGTGTTGTTTCAATGGACATAACTCAGAAAACTCTTGGCTATAAGGTTCTCCAGCGGTATGATCTAAAGAAATTTCTAAAGCTTGTGCTTTTTTATGAAAATCTTCAATTTTTTCCCACATTAATCCTCTTCTAGCTACTACAGAGTTTAATACATCATGAGCTATTTGTAATTCCATTCACACAAAGATAACAAATTCTAAGGATAACTTTTCATTACATTACTACCTACAGAAAATAGCTCTACTGCACTAGTGTCATCATTTGTCATTGTAAACTCCATATAGTATCCTCGAGCTCCATGTGACTCTGCTATACTGTTTTTATAATATAATATCATATTGCCTGCAGTAGGTATAGTTGCTCCAACAGCAGATGCATCTACAGTAATCGAATTACTAGTAAAAGATAATATAGGACCTACAATTAATGGTGTAGTTGTGCCAGTGTAAACTAAATCTCCTATGCTTACTATATTTCCTATGGGATTATTAAAAGTAATTAATGTTGTTGCAGCTGCACCAGAAACTGTTGCACAACCACCTAAACCATTTCCAGATCTTAATTTCCAGTCTACAGTCCCTGCATTACTTCTTATGTAAGAGTACCACTCCCCTTCCTTTTGTTCAAAAAATGTTTCTAGCATTGAACCACTACTTAAATCTGTATTTAAATCTGTTACTGCCCAACTATGCCCACTTTCATATGACATAGTTTTAAATAATTTAATACTTAGTGTAGGCTCTGGATTAAAAACACTAGTTATTGTTGAAATCCCTTGAGTTCCATAATAATTATTTCTTAATGGGTTCGTGTTGTGTCTATAAAGATTTCCTTCAAAAAAAGTATATAAATATCCATTCATGCCTTTAATGTATTCTGGAAAAAATGTATAAAAAGATGGCCACCCTGGGCTTCTTTTGTCATCGCTAAATGTTAAAGTTTCTGCTGCCATAGTTAATTATTTAAGGACAAAAAGTTACTGTTTGTACTTGTCCATTACTATCTACTTCATATTTTACATTACCCCCTACATTACCATCTGATCTGTAAAATCCTGCTGGTAGTTTTGTGGTACCAGTTGTACTTGTATATACAAAATTGTTAACCGCAGGAATAGCTCCTGGAGTACCATCATGATAATACTGAGTATTTACAGAATCAGAACATGCATTCGAAGATGTAGTTGCGGTTGTTGATGAATCAAATACATTTAAAGTACCTAAACAAACTGTTATTGCAGTTACAACACCATTAACAACCTCTATAGTCTGAGTTGTACTAATTTTATAAAATCCATTAGACAAAACTGTAGCACCTGTACTATCAGAAAACACCCAATTATTAATTTTTGGCAATACTACAGTAGCATCATTTCTATCTGTATATTGTTTTGCAAAATAAAATGTATTTAAAAAAGTGTCTGCACAAGCTTGAAGTTGACTAGATCTTGTTGATCCGCTACTAAAAGAAGGCAAAGCTGTTGGACAAACAACTTCTAAACTCCATGCAGTAGAATTACATGGGCCTAAAGCTTTTAAATCCATTGTTTGTGGATTAGCATTTGGTTTTGGAATTACCATAGTACTAAAGACACTTATACCACCTCCTTGTACGTCACCTGTATTTAGAGTTACTGATTCTGTCCCGTTTTGTACCCACGATCCACCACTTATAGAGTCATAGTAATTATATACAGTAGTGTTAGGTGTAGAAGGAAGACATCCGTCACTAGCATTTCCTAAAACAGTATAAGCATTTGACACACCGCTAGTTGATTTAACATAACCAGCATTAGGTATTGATAATGCATTATAACTTACACTATCATAAACACCTCTAACACCATCTGGTATAGATTGAGGATTAAAATAAACTACAATTGCTCCTAAATCTGTACCTAACGTTACGTTTAAACTATAAGATCCTTTACCACCACTAGGTATAGTTATCGCTCCACACGCTACAGGACAAGTTGGACAAGTTGCTGTTGCTGCTAAAGTACCTCCACTTTGCTCTCTAAAAGTTGTTGTGCCATTTACTTGATAAGTATTGTCTGGTGCAGGAGTTTGTCCAGTAGCATCTGTATATAACCCAGTTGTTGTATCAAAGGTAGTACCTTGGTCAATAAAATATGTTACACCTGTTTGACTTACACAACACAAGTTGGTTGGTGTAGAATTAAAATCTAAGGCTTGACTAACAGCACATGTACAACTAGCAGCCGCCAACAAAACACCTCCGCTTTGTTCTCTAAAAGTTGCGACTCCTTCAATAGGAGCTTGATAAAAGCCATCTGCTGCTTTTATTGTTAAAGCCTCATTAGTGTAAACTGCTGTAGCATTTGCAAATGTTGTTCCGTCTATGTAAAATGTATTGTCAGTTGCCATAATTTTAACAAGTTAATAAGTTTTCTACCATTCCACTGGAATTAACATAAATTACTGATGTTGCACTTAAAGAATAATAACCTGCAGATACTATTGTTGTTCCTGTATTATTAGAAAATACAAAATCATTTACAATTGGAGTTGAGCCAACAACCCCACTTCCATTATGATAGTAAGTTTGATTTTGAGCTAAACCACAAGCTTCAGATCTTGTAGATTTCATTAATGATCCTGAGAATGATGAGTAAGTACAAGTTGTACAACATACATCATCAGCTGTCGTACCAAAACATAAAGGTATTGTAGTTCCACAAGGAGCACAAGATACAGAGGGTAATAAAAGTCCAGATGATTGCTCTCTAACAATACTTGTTGCTTGATAAAACTGATTAGAAGCTTTAGTATATAAATTAGAATCTGTCCATACAGCAGTAGCTGTAGCAAAACTATCAGTGTCTATATAATATGAACCTGAAGAGCCAGAACAACATGAAACAAGTTCTGTTGAACCATCTCTTAAAAATAAAGGTGTAACAGTTCTATAATCCCAAATCATATATAGATACTTGTCAGTTATAGGGCTACCATTAGTATATGTAAATGTTGCTTCATATAATCCCGTTGAAGGATTTGTAATAGGAGTAACATTAGTAGATGCAGAATCTATTATTGGCCAATCATTAGCAATATATTCTATTGGACTAACTAAATATTTAAATTTATCAACTGATGCGTCAAAAACAAAGTCATCAAAATCTTTTTTATTAGACTGCATTGTTATACTTGCACCACTTACAGGCATAATACCTACTGAAGTTTGTCCACTAGTAGATATAAAACTTTCTACAGTTCCAGTAGTGTTAAATCTTACCAGTTCACTTGAAACTGGACTTGTCAAAGTTCCTTTGTTCCAGTGATATTGATTATGAATAAATTTACCATTATCTATTGGTGAACCTAAAGTTATTTGAACAACAACAATTTCATTTGTTACAGGACATTGTGGAGTGATGTCATATGTAACAATTCCAGAAGGTGTTATTGTAACAGTTGCAGTAGAAGGATTTGCTTTTGTTTTATTAAATGTCTGTGAACCACTTCCAGTAATTGACTGATTTATAACAGTTCCATTGTCCCAAACTACTAATAAAGTAACTGTGCCAGTCACATTATAATCAAAACTTACAACACCTTGTGCATTTCCAAAATCTATAGAATATGTTGAGGCACTACTTACTGACTGTCTTGATATTAAAGTACCACATGATAATGGCACGACTACAGTTGGTATATTTGTAACTGAAGATGACAATACATATTCGTTCATGTATGGATCAAAACCACCTAGTTTTTGTTTATTAAAATTTTGTGTAAATAAATCTCTAAAATAGGACCTCATTCCTAATTCAGAAATAACTACTAAAGCTTGTTGTCTTCCTGCACCTTTTAATTGTATTACTGCATTTCTTTTTGCATCAGTAAAATACATAGAATCACCATGAGATGCAAAACTTTCAGGATTACTACTTATGCCATATTCTTCTATTCTAGCAACTTGTTGACCTAAAATTAATGGGGATGATGAAAGTGCACCACCTCCAGCGGCAGTTGTTAATACATCTTTTTGTGCTAATACATAAGATATTTTATCTTCTTGTAAACACATTATATCTGTTTCTCTACTATGTAAAACCTCTATAGGTCCATATATTACTTCACAATCTTTAAAGTTTGCTAAACCTAAATTAAATTCATTTAGTCTATTTACATTAGATTCTTCACTATATAAACCACTATAAGTCATTCCAGCAAATCTGTCTGCTTCTTTATAATCTTGATCTGATACTGATGTTACCCTTTGTCCTAATGTAAATGATTGTCCTACAAGAGAATCTTCAACTTTAAAACTTTCTACACCATTACCAAATGAAAAACAATCAAAAAATCCTAGTGAACTTATAGCTGGAAGAGTGCTTGTTTGAGTTTGTGTAGTTCCAGTATGAAACCCACCTGTAATATCATAAGCAGTATCATCTTCATAATACAAATCATTATCTACATCTACAGGTATTGATTCAAAAGTTATTATTGAATTTGCTACTTGTACAGCTATTCTACCTTTTACCCTTGATGGATGCCCACCAACACCTTGAGTTCCGCTTTTTAGTGCTAAATATAAAAAATTAGTTTGTGCTGCTCCTGTAGAAGGTGCACCTCCATTAGTTGTAGAAAATCTATATTGATTTTTACCTTGTATTCTACCAGGTGTGCTTTTAGAAGGTAATGGAAAAGTGTTTATAAATATATTTTCATTTGCACCAGAATCATCTGTACTTGTGTCTGTACCTCCAGTAAAATCAATTGCCTCACCAACTACAAAATCATATAAATTATCGTAATCATTAGATGCTTGAAATGTTTTATTGTAATTGTAAATTTCTGATCCTGCATTGTTATTTCTTTCACTTCTAAAAAACTCGAAATCAAATGTAACTAAACTTCCTTCTGGCAATACAACATTTATATCATTAGTTGTGTTATCTCTAAAACATGGTATTTGAACACCAGGATAATTTCTTCTTGACTGATCTGATTCTGTACCAGAACTCCATGCAGATGAATCTTCTGATGTATCAACATTAAAGTTTGTAGGTTTTAACTCCATATATAAACCAGATAACTCGGATATATAAGGTTCTATACCACCTGATTCAATATTTGCCGCTGGAGTTAAAAAGTTTTGTTCTTTCGCATCAACACTTAAAACTTCTTGGGTTTGATAATTTGATAAAGGTCCAAATGTATCAGCTTTCACTCTAAGTATCTCACCAGTTCTGACCTTAGTTTGATTTTGTCCCTCTAACTTAAAGTATACCGTATTAGTTGTAGTGTCTCTGTAGTAAAAGTTACTATAAATAGTTTCGTATGGACCTTCAGCTCTTTTTACAACAAACTTATATTTAGATGCCCAGTATGGAGGTTTTTGTGTTACAGGTATAGTAACTTTAATTTGATTTTTTTGATTTGATGTAGATGCTGGTGTAAATATTGTGTTGTCTGGTGAAACTAAAGCAGTTGAGCTTCTTAAATATTCATCCATATAAACAACACCTACTTCATAGTTTCTATTACTGTGTAAACTTTTTGTGTTACCATTTCCTAAAAACAACACTTCCCCAGATGAAAATTTATAATATTCATACAAAGGCGCTGCTGCTGGTGCATTAGAATCAACAAATTTCATTGCAGGTATTTGGAATGTAACTACATTTGAGCCTGGTTGTGATGTAATTCTAATTCCTTGATTAAGACCAGATATACCACTTTCGATTTTTGACCACTGAATATTACTATCACTGTCACCAGGATTAGTTACTGCACAATTAAATACATCAGTTAAACTTGTTCCATTAGTACATGCATTTGCAACAGTTGTAAAATACGCAGGTTCACTACCAATTCTTGTTTTAAAATCAACACTAGTAACCATTTCAAAAATACTATTAAAGTCTTGTGCTAATGTAAATATTGTAGATATTGATGTTGAAGGTTGTGATGTTGTTGTTGAACCACTATTCCCTGTATATTTTGAATGAATAAATGTAAAATCAAAATCTAAAACTGCACCACTTTTTAGTTTTGTAGCAATATCTGAAAGGTCTACAGAAACTGTGCTGTTTGCTATAGTTTCAGGTGTATCTATAGTATATTGTACACCATTAACTAAAGTTGGCGAAAAATCATTTGTTTCAATATTAGTACTTACCCTTTCTGCTTCAAAAGTCATTTGACAATTGCTGCCATCACTATCAACCATATTGTATCCATCTACATAATTACCATAAACTAATCTATTACCCATTAAAGTTTGAGCTTTAGCAGTTCTAGGCACATTATCATATAATCTTAATAATTCAGCATCTGGAAGTATAGTATATATTTTGCTATTACTAAATGTTTGTGTTTGAATAGTGTTATTTGGCCATCCATAATTTAATTTATTGAATTTTTCAATTACATTTAAAATATTTGAGTCTGCAAATTTAAATATTAGGTCTACACCAACTACATTAGAATCTCCAGTATTAAAACTAAGCTCTACTGCATTATAAATGTTTTTCATACCACTATTTAAGTTTGTGGCTATATCGAGCTTAAATACACCTGGTACAAAGGCTATGTCGGTAAATTGAGATAATGCACTATATTCATCATCTTGGTATTTATATCTATAGGCAAAAGATATCATACGGGTTTCCATATAATTTGCTTCAGTGGCCTGTGATATTAAATTAAATGTAGGTGCTGCTAATGGTGGTTGAACAATAACATTTAACTCTTTGTTTGTCACTACATCTGCACCACTAGAGGGACTAGGATAATTTCTATTTACATTAATTTTTCTTGGTGGATTTATATCATCTGTAAAGAACAATAAATCACCTATTTTATTAACACTATTAACAAGATGTTTTGTGTCAAAATTTAATACACTTACTGAAACAACATGATAAGTAATTAATTCATTTTTAGTGTCATAAGACACAATCATGTCTACGGTTGTTGAAGTTATAAACCAATATATAGTTTCATTTGCACCATCATCATAAGCGCCAATACATGTAGCATTAGTTAAATCTACACCTTCATATTGTAATGTTGTAAGCCTTGTGTTTCCTTTAGAGTTTTCTACAGCACCAATTTCGGTACTCTCGGTTGATCCTAACCTAACATTTATTGCATTGACATATTCGCCTGGAGGGAGAAGTCTCTCATCCACACTTTTATTCATTCTTCCACGTACAAAATTTGTAGTTACTATAGGCATATTATTTAATCCATTTAGCCTGACCTCTCATATTCATTAATAGTCGACCAGGGTGTATGTTACTTAATCTAATTTTTGCGTTTCTTAATAAAGAAGACTTATCTTTTCTAGCTCTGTTTACAATATATTCTTGTACACCTAATTTACCATTTAATATAGAAAACTTAATATATGCATAAATAAATTCTTCAAATAACTTATTTACACTGATGTCAGCATCATTACCTTTTTCCATTCCATCAGAAACATATTCTAATACAATAGATTGTCCAGATGCAATTGAACTAAAATTAATAACACCTCTTTGCTTATCAATAGAAAAAGTAGGATTATTATTTGCGGTTTCAGTATTTAAACCAAAATGTCCACCAACAGCAAAATCAAAATACCACATGCCATCTACACAATAACCTTCACAACCATCATAAATACTTTGATTATTTAAATAAATAGTTTTTTTTGATAAATCTAATGGAGAGTCCTGTGGTTTTAAAACATTTCCATTTTGATCGAACAATATATTATTATTATTGTCTTGCAAATATGTACTTGCCCATTGTGTTTGTATGTTTTCAGTTAATGGAAATAATACTCCATTTTGAAACATAGATACTCTAACCCAATTTACATAATCGTGTGGCAAGACAAATAACAATGAATCATCTAGAGCTAATTGTAATATTTTTATTTCTTTCATAGCGTCGTAATTCAATTCTTGAATCCCTCTTTTTGCATGAAATAATATTTTATATCTTGAAGCATTATTAACCAATTCGTTGTTTCCTTGATACATTAACATAAAATTGTTAACAATGTCATTTAAACTAACATATTGATAAGAACCCCAGTTTTTATCTTTAGGAGTTCCTCCTTCATTTGCATAATATTGATAATCGTTTAAATATGCCATAATCTATATTTGTATTTGATTGTCTTCAACTATTTCTTGTTTTCCAAATTGATATACATCACCTTCTCTGATTTCTATCCCTACATATTGACAAATCTTTGCTACAATGCCTGGCTCATCTGATAAAGGTAATTCAAAGTCTTGATAATCTGCTTGATTTGAATCAAATTCTGGACTTCCTGATGTTCCTCCTACTGTTTGATATGTCCATTTTGGTGGTAATGGATACCTTACATAATCTGTTATAACTGATCCCGCTGTAGTTATAGTAGCTGGATATACCATTATAGTATTTCCTAATTGACCTTGTGCAGAATCTGTTGTCGCTCCAACAATTCCACTGGTTGCACCGCCTAATACATAGGCTGGAAATCCAGTGGTTGGTGCAGTTAATGGCGAGTTATTGAGATAAAATATTTTATTTTGATTAACCCTTTCTACCTCTACAATACCAGTAGTATTATATGTAGAATATGTATCTCCACCCGCACCACCAATTGGAAATATATTAGTGCTTAAAGTTAATTGTGTGTTACTATCAATGCTTACTATAAATGCACTAAACCCAGCATAATTACTGCTAGAAGTTGTGTTTGTTATTATTTGCCCTACTTTAACGACACCACTGGTAGAAAATTGAGCGGCAGAATCTGTTAATCTATTTGCTACACCAGCGGCAGTTGTAAAACCACTATCTACAAAATTAGGATAATAATTAACTTTATTAATATAATAATAATCAATTGGAAGGTTAAACATATTGTTTCCTTGCTTAATTAACCCTTTGGTAACAGAAAAACTATCAATTACTTCTACTAAACTTTTTACTATATCTGCATAACCAGTACCAGACACCCTTTGATTTTGTTTATTTATCCAACTATTGTATTGATAAAAATAATCTTCAAACAAATCCATTTGTGCTTGTTGCGAGTACAAATTAAAATCTTGTGGAGATATATA
>JGI24006J15134_10002224_pt1 | contig 10839 bp, 13 predicted proteins | sample LinPmetageLP53_FD_15134 | JGI IMG/M metagenome (IMG submission 15134) | reverse complement strand
GAGACCACTTTGGGCAGGTTGTAAGCGTTTCTAGCGGATATCGCTCTCCAGAATTGTGTGTTGCCATAGGCAGCTCCACAAAAAGTCAGCATGCCTCAGGCTGCGCGGTTGATTTTGAAATCTTTGGCATATCCAATAAAGAGCTTGCAGATTACATCGATGAAAACTTAGACTATGATCAACTCATTCTTGAGTACTGGAAAGGCGAAGACGAGCCTAACTCAGGTTGGGTCCACTGCTCCTATACAAATGGCAGTAATCGAAAACAGTATCTAAAAGCTTTTAAAATTTCAGGTGCCACAAAATACGAAGCCATGAGTTAATAAGAGAAAATTTTTTGAGCGAACTTTTACCCTACTCCCAGATAATCCTACCTAAATCCAATCCTTTAATTCCTCACCCATAATCTTAGAAGCAATATTTATTTTTTTTCTTAAGGCTTTTACTATGCGTGTATCAACAGTATCTTCGACCATTAAATCAATGTAGGTCATAGGAAACTTCTGTCCAATTCTATCTATTCGTGCTTCTGATTGTTGGCGCTTTTCCAGATCATAACCATTAGAGTAATAAATCATCGTAGAAGCGGCTGTTAAAGTAATACCGTAACCACCCGTTTGCGGAGTCCCTACAAAAAATCTACACTTATCATCATTTTGAAATCTTTCTATATTTGTTTGTCTTTCAGCAGCGGGAGTAAGACCATAATAATCCACCACTGAAGAATTACCATAATCTTTTTTAATTTTTGTAAGGATGCTTTCTACATCGTTTTGCCAATGGGCCCAAATAACAGCTTTTCCTTCTACTTCATCTAACACATTTAAAAGTTCATCAATTCTATTATTCTTTAAATACTTAACAGTGCCATCATCAGCTTTAAAATGACCACAAGTTATTTGTTGAAGTCTCATAAGTTGGGTCAATACTGTAGATGTTGTCATAGATTTCCCCTCTAGATTAGCTAAAGCCAAATGCTTCATTTGTTTATAAACTTTTTCTTGTTCAGGAGACAACTTAACTATTCTTTTCATAAAAGTTTTTTCTGGAAGATCTAAACATTCATCTTTTAAAATTCTAAAAGAAAAAGATTTTAATTTTTCTGCTAATTCATCTAAATTTTTATACCCTGAAACAATTTGAACAGAACGTCCACCAAAGTTAGCAGTTTTCATTACAGCATAACGTGTTCTAAATGTATAATAAGAACTATGGCCCAGTAATTCAGAGTTTAAAAAATCACATTGCTTATATAAATCCAAAGGAGATTTAGTCACAGGAGATCCTGTAAGAATTCGTCTGTACTTAGCTTCACTAGCTAATTTACATATGTTCTTAGTTCTTTTAGCATCGGGATTTTTTATTGTTGTGCTTTCATCAATAGCCATTAAAGTATTATGGCAAGATAAAAATTTTAAAGCAAAATCAACACCTTTTTGAGTTGAAAAAGCTTCTACGTTCATAACAAGAATGTGAAAATCTGCACCCGTCTTAAATAAATCACTTAATTTTTTAGATTGTTTTTTAGTAATATTTGCTTGCCACAATACGGACTTATTTTCAATGTGGTCAGGTAAATGATTAGGGATCTCTTGATCATACCAGGTACCAATTACTCCTTTAGGGGCTACAATTAATGCTCCATTAATTTTTCCTTGATCATAAAGCATAGACATATTATCTATAAGGACTTTAGATTTACCTGTACCCATCTCCATAAAGTAGGCAAAATAAGATTTGTTCCACGACATTTCCAATGCTTTTAATTGATGAGCATAGGGCTTCATTTTAAATTTGTAATTCATAATATTATTTTTCTTCTTTCTATTGACTTCTTATATAGGATAAACTATATGTTTGTCAAGATGTTAGAAAGAGAAATAAATAAATATGTTTAGTTCAATTAAATGTGAACCAGCTCATGATAATGGCGGCCACGCTATTGTTTATGTTATTCAAGAAATACCGGGAACAAAAGCAGGTACCCCTAAAATTAATATTATGAGTGCGTCTAAATATGGAAAATTTAAGTTTTTATTACCTGAATTTTCTCAGATTATTTTTTCGCCAGGACCATTAATTTTTAAACTGAGAAGTCTTTTAAAAAATTATAGGTCAACAGATTATTTGTTATTGACAGGAGACCCAGCTATTATTGGGGTGGCTTGTTCAATTGCTTCTGACATGACAAACGGAAAATACAACTTATTAAAATGGGATAAACAAGAAAGACAATATTATCCTATTACAATAAACTTACACGAGAAAGGAGAAATAAATGAGTAGTATTAATTTTGAAGAAGATCAGAAAAAAGATTTGGATTCAGTAAATGAGGCCAAGAATTTATCTGATCAAGTAGTGAAACTACAAAACTTAGAGGATGATTATTCTGCTAAAGAAAAAGAGTTGAAAGAACTTAAAAGAAAAGTAGAATTGATCTCAGGAGAGGTTATTCCTACAATGATGCAGGAAATGAATATCTCTACGTTAAAATTAGCAGACGGATCTTCAGTTGAAGTTAAACCTGTCTACGGTGCTTCCATCCCAATAGCCAAAAGGGAAGAAGCATTTAAATGGCTTCGTGATAACGACCTAGGTGATCTTATTAAAAATGAGGTTACTGTTGCCTTCGGTCGCAACGAAGATGCTAAAGCTAGCGATTATGCAAGCTTAGCACAACGTCAAGGGTTTGAACCTGTCCAGAAACTAAAGGTTGAACCAATGACACTTAAAGCATTGGTCAGAGAGCGTCTAGAAGCTGGACAAGAAATGCCTTCTGATCTTTTTAACTTGTTCACAGGCAATAGAACAAAAATAACAAGGAAACAATAACCATGAATGAAGTAACGCAAAAAGCAAACGCGTCTCTTCCTGCCAATATATTTGAGCAGGATATGGGAAAAGGATTAGGTAATATTAGTCAACAAGACTTAGCATTACCTTTCTTAAAAATCCTAGGACAGCTATCCCCTGAAGTAAATGAAAGGGATGGTAAGTATGTCAAAGGTGCCAAACCCGGAATGATTTTTAATTCCGTGACTGGTGAGTTGCATGATGGTGTGGAAGGTGTAAATATTATTCCATGCTTTTATAAACTCGAGTACATCGAATGGAAAGATAGAGGAGAAGGATTAGGTGCACCCGTTGCAATCCATGACTCTTCATCTGACATCATGTCTCAAACAAAACCAGATGCCAATTACAAAGATAGATTACCGAATGGTAATTACATCGAAAAAACAGCATCTCATTTTGTAATTATCTTAGGGGATAGTCCTTCTACAGCTTTGATTTCTATGAAATCTACTCAATTAAAAATTAGTAGAAAGTGGAACTCAATGATGAGTGGGATTAAACTGAAAGGTAAGAACGGCTTATTCACGCCGGCATCTTTCAGCCATACTTATAAACTAAAAACTACTCAAATGTCTAACGACAAAGGCACTTGGTTTGGTTGGGAAGTTAGTAAGATTGGTCCTGTAACGGATACTCAAATGTATCAGCAAGCTAAAACTTTTTCTGAAAACATTTCCAAAGGAAGTGTTAAAGCGAAGCATGGCTCTGATAAACCTAAAGAGTCCAATTCGCACTTTTAAGTTTTAATCGTCAATCGATTAAAAAAGGGGCGAGAGCGGGAGACTTAACTCGCCCCGTAAGAGATAATTATGGAGAAGAAATATATAATTTTATTTAATGGATACAGAGGAGCGTATGGTGTCGCCAATATTAAGAACGCTTATGTAGATCCTGACAGCGGAAAGCTGCGTTTAAAACCTGGAGATTACAGGTGGAATTATCAGGAACTAACTGATGACATATACTTTGATCATTTAAACGGCAAAAAATCTATTGGTATTCAACCCTGCAATGAAGAAGGGGAAACTAGATTTGGTCTTATTGATATAGACCCAACCAACTACGAAAATTTTGATAGAAAAGCTATCATAGACAAAATTCAAGAATACAAACTACCACTCATACCTATTTTATCTAAGAGCAAAGGACTTCATCTTTATATCTTCATGAAAAAATTTGTAGATGCAGCCGCTCTCAAATCTTTTCTAAGTAATCTCCTCCCTCTTTTTAAATTAAAACCAGACACAGAAATTTTTCCAAAGCAAACCCAACTTACTAAAGATCTTGAACGAGGAGGGCTGCGGCCAGGACAGTTTATTAATCTACCTTATTTTAATAAAGTAGAAAGAAGAGCTTTAAATATTGATGGAACCGAATTTACTTTTGAACAGTTCATACCTTTAGTAGAGTCTAACTTAGTTGATCCAGATGATTTAAATAAAATTACCGCTGCAATTGATTCAAAAATTTTTGAAGGAGCTGATGCAGATTTTAAAGACGGACCACCTTGTTTAGCTTCTCTATCTACTATCATGAAAGACCCTCAATTTGATGGCAAAGATAGATTTATGTATAACTATCATGTCTTTGTTAAAATGAAATACGAAGATACATGGAAACAAAAAGTAAAGAACGCTCCAGTAAAATATTTTGCAGAACAACATGCTAATGCATGGGATGACAAATTATTAAATGCTAAAGTAAGATCCTGGGCACGATCTTTAAAAGGATATACATGTACTCAAAGTCCTATCAGTGATCATTGTAAAAAAGGAATATGTGTTAAGAAAAAATTTGGTGTACTAGCAGGATCAAAAGGAACTTATCCTGAACTTACTAATTTAAAAAAAATAGATTTAGATCCAGAACCAGAATACGAATTTGATGTTATTAAACCTGATGGTATCAGCACCGCTACAGTACATTGCCGTTCGATAGAACACGTTAATGATCAACGTAAAAGAAGAAATGCAATAGCCAAAGCTGCTGGATTTCCTCCACCTATTATTAAAGGTGATGAAGATCAAACGGTATTAGATGCATTATATAAGACACAGAAAACAGTTAACCCTCCTATCGGAACAAGCTCTAAAGAAAAACTACATGATGTTCTTCATGCTAAAATTAATGGTCCTAAAGCTATGAATGATGCTGGTTTTAAATCAGGAACTGTTTTTATTGAAGAAGATAAGTATGCTTATTTTAAATTTGATAAATTTTACGACAAATTAAAATCTAAAAATTGGAAATACAGTGAAGATAAAACAGGTACTATGATGCAAGATACATATAAAAATTGTGAAATAGAGTTCCAAGAACAAAAAAGATTCCCTACCAAAGATAAAGGAAAATATAATACACCTACTAAGAATGTTGTAAAAATTTCTGTAAAAGAATTTGAAAACGTTCCTATTCATCATACAAAACTTAAACACAATAAGGATATTATATGATGAGAAAAATACTCGGGCCTCCGGGAACAGGGAAAACAACACGACTTCTTAACTACGCAAAAACTTTTATTAAATTAGGAACCCCTATAGATAAGATTGGTTATTTTGCATTTACAAAAAAAGCAGCTAATGAGGCTAAGGGAAGAATGTTAGATCAAAACCCTAATCTATCAGAAAAAGAATTAAAACATTTTAGAACGCTACACTCTTTAGCTTTTTGGAAATTAGGAATGAAGAAAAGTGAAGTTATGCAAGATGAACATTACGAAGACATAGGAAGAAGTCTAGGAATAGAAGTAACTGTTTACAGCAACGGAGAAGAAAAAACAGGTTTTATAGATTCCGATAGTGAGTATTTTAATATTATTAATGCTGCCAGAATAAAAGAAATCCCTATTGAAGATGAATACAATACGGACATGTACTCCCAGGATTTAGATCAAAATTTATTATATATTCTTAAAGATGAATTAGATAATTACAAAAAATCTTTTTATCTTAAAGATTTTACCGATATGATTGAAAAATTTATTGTGGCCGAAATATGTCCTAAATATGACGTAGTTTTTATTGATGAAGCACAAGACTTATCACCGATTCAGTGGAAGATGTTTGATATTTTAAAGAAAAACTCTAAACATGTTATCTTAGCTGGCGATGATGATCAAGCGATTTATGGCTGGGCAGGTGCAGACGTAAAAAGATTTCAACAAGAACCCGCTAAAGAAATAGTTCTACCTCAATCTTATAGAGTCCCTAAATCAATTCAACACATTGCTGACAATATTTTAAGTAGAATAGCAGATGATAGGAGAATAAAAAAAGAATGGAAAGCAAGAGATGAAGAAGGAAATATTCATCACATTACATCTATTGAAGATGTTCCTATGCATGAAGGAAAGTGGTTAGTGCTAGCTCGATACAATGATAAATTAATAAAACTTAAACCTACTCTTAGAGAGATGGGTATTTATTTTGAATATAAAAATAGAAAGAGCTACAAGACCAGACTCTACGAAGCAATACAAAATTTTACACGATGGTCACAGGGATCTAAATTATCTATCTCAGAATGCAAAGATTTATTTGAATATTTAGGAAAAGAATTTTCTTCTACAGAAGAACGTATGTATGACTTAAAAGAATTTGGTTATAGCCCCACTCAACGATGGTTTGAAGTTTTTGAAACAGAACCTGAAGATAGTCTTTACATAAGAGACATGCTTCAAGGGGGAGAAAAATTATCAGAAGAAGCTAGAGTTAAACTTTCAACGATTCATTCTGCAAAAGGTGGAGAGGCTGAGAACGTTGTCATACTTTTAGATAATACTAAAACTATCAGAGAAGCTATCGAAAAGAGTCCTGATAAAGAAGATGAAGAAAATAGAATTTGGTATGTGGGCGTCACACGTGCCAAACAGAACTTATATATTATGGCAGCAAAAAAGGAGGATAAAGGATATGACATCGAAAGTATACAATAAACAAATTGGTGGATCCCATTACAAAAACATGGTCGTGCAGCCAAGTGAGTTTATAAACAAGAACAAATTGCTTTTTGCAGAAGGAAATGCTATAAAATACATCTGCAGACATGCACATAAAGGAGAACGACAAGATTTAGAAAAGGCAAAACATTATATAGATATGATATTGGAAAGAGATTATCCGTTAGTAGCTATGACTGAAGAAGAAGAGTATCGTAATGCCGGTATCACGAAAGAAGAAGCAGAAAAACAATCAGAGAGTTGGGTAGAAGGTTATAATAAATGGAAAGAGTTTAAGGATAAAGGAGTTGTTAGCGACAAAGTAAAACTTGGTGATTTAAAAAAACTTTTAAAAAAAGAAAGGTGTCCGCATAATTAATGAGAATTCCTAAATTCGAAGCCCGAACTGAATGGGTGAAGCCAACGGAATTTCCAGACTTACGACAGGTTGATGAAATTGCCATTGATTTAGAAACTAAAGATCCTGATCTAATTAAGAAAGGGTCTGGCTCTGTTATTGGTAATGGAGATGTAATTGGAATTGCTGTTGCCACTTCTCACTACAAAGGATATTTTCCCATAGCTCACGAGGGCGGCGGGAACATGGATCGTAAACAAGTTTTAAACTGGTTAAAAGATATTCTTGATGCTCCCTCTACAAAAATTTTTCACAATGCAATGTATGATGTATGTTGGTTAAGAAGATTAGGATTTAGAATCAACGGCGATATTGTTTGCACTATGATTGCAGCAGCCGTGACAGATGAGAACAGATTTAGATATGATCTCAATAGTTTATCCTGGCATTATTTAGGTTATGGAAAAAATGAAGCGGGTCTTGCAGAAGCTGCAGAAGAATGGGGAATTGATCCCAAAGCAGAAATGTATAAATTACCTGCGATGCATGCAGGATCTTATGCAGAACGCGACGCAGAGATTACATTAGGATTATGGCAAGAACTTAAGAAAGAAATTATTCATCAAGATTTAGAAGATATCTTTGATCTGGAGACTGACTTGTTCCCATGTTTAGTAGATATGAGATTTAAAGGAGTAAGGGTCGATGTAGAAAGAGCACAAGCAATGAAGAAACATTTAATTGCAGAAGAAAACGAACTCTTAAATAAAATAGAAAGCGAAACTAATGTTCGTCCACAAATCTGGGCAGCAAGAAGTATAGCCAATGTTTTTGATATGCTTAAGATTCCATACGAAAGAACTGTTAAAACAGAAGCTCCTTCCTTTACCAAAAATTTTTTACAAGAACACAAACATCCCGTTGTAAATTTAATTGCCAAAGCCAGAGAAATTAATAAAGCTCACACAACTTTTATTGATTCTATTTTAAGATACGAACACAAAGGTAGAATCCATGCAGAGATTAATCAATTAAGAAATGCAGGAGGGGGCACAGTCACAGGAAGATTTAGTTATCAGAATCCTAACCTTCAGCAGATTCCCGCACGTAATAAAGATTTAGGACCTAAGATAAGAAGTTTATTCATACCTGAAGAAGGATGTAAGTGGGGATGTTTTGATTACTCCCAACAAGAGCCTAGACTCGTTGTGCATTACGCAGCTTTATACAAACTACCTTCAGTATATGAAGTGGTAGATTCTTATAATGAAAATAGTGATGCAGATTTTCACCAGACTGTTGCGGACATGGCAGGCATCCCACGAACTCAAGCGAAGACAATTAACTTAGGATTATTTTATGGAATGGGTAAAGCAAAACTTCAAGCTGAACTTGGGGTAAGTAAAGAAAAAGCTGCAGAATTATTTAATCAGTATCATGCTAAAGTTCCNTTTGTTAAACAACTCATGGAGAAAGCATCTAATCGTGCTCAGGATAGAGGACAGATAAGAACTTTACTNGGTAGGTTATGCCGGTTTCATTTATGGGAACCAAATAGTTTCGGTATGCATAAAGCTATGAGTCATGAAGATGCACTCAGGGAACATGGACCAGGGATTAAAAGAGCTTACACTTACAAATCTTTAAATAAATTAATTCAAGGATCGGCTGCGGATATGACAAAAAAATCAATGCTAGAATTATATAAAGAAGGTATAGTAGCACATATTCAGATTCATGATGAACTTGATTTATCTATTGAAGATGATAAACAAGTGAAGAAGATAGTTGATATAATGGAATCTGCTGTTGATTTAGAAGTTCCCAATAAAGTAGACTATGAGTCTGGTAAAAATTGGGGAGATATATACGACAAATAGGAGGAAACATGGAAAAAGTAAAACAAGTATGGGCACTAGCTTTAGCTCACAAGAAAATTTCTATAGCAGTTGCTGTAGTAATTGTTTTAATAATAATAATTAGTTAATTTATGTTGAATGGCTTATCTCAACGCAAACATTCCGGCAACTTATGCGCAAGTCAGGAGAGAATATCTTTATGACCTTTCCGGACATGTGGGAGAAGCTGAAGACTGTATTATCTTTGCTGTGGCATCGATGGGAGGGCATGCTTTACTCTTTCATGCAATTATGGAAAATGGTGCTATCTTCTATCGTTTACCGATTAGCGCCTTTATCCAAAGAGGCTTTGATGTCAAAAAAGTTCCTAGGCCTAGACTTGACGAGTTGGAGCTTTGGAATTGTTTTAGTTACTATCCTGCTATTACTTCTTTCGATATCTTAGACGGCCAATCCGGTAAATTTATAGGAAAAGACAAAAAATGGCACCCAGGTTCTTACCTTTTTACGGTTGACTGGGCTCATCCAGAGAGTAATATAGTCAATACAGATCATTCAGAAATCCCGCACGAACATAAGTGCGCTCATATACTTGCCTTGGATGATGGCAACTATGCGGCTCAGCCAAATAATAGATTGATATGGACCATTCCATCTTTCACAGTAAGAGACGAAGTCCCTGATTGGAAAGTACAAACAAGTGAATGGAACGTAGAAGATAGCGGGAAATGGAAAACGGAAGATACGGATAAGTTCTTCTACGAAATTGAGGAAAAAGAAAAAACGGTATCCGAACTTTTGCAAGAAGGTATGGAGCTACAAAAAAAACTAGAGGAAGAGGAAGATAATGAGTAAATGTAAGGATTGTTTTTGTAATTGTCATTGTAATGTTAAAGGACACTCAGATAGTACTGGCGTTTGTCCATGCGAAAAATGTAATTGTAATCCCCAAGGGGCTACAGTAAACGACGATGAGTGTCTCTCATGCCAATAGACGAAACACAATGTTGTGGAGGACACACAAAGAAAAAAGAACTATCTGGTGAATGTTGCCAGATTGGAAAACAAGAAAAAGCGGAACAGGACACCTATGAATATAAGGCTAAAATAGGACCTCAACCAAAGGAGCAAAATGAATAAATTATATTTAGTTCTTGCATTATTATTTGCATTAAGCGCCTGCTCAGTAGGCAAAAAATGTACCTATACACAAGATGGAACAAAACTCTCGTCTTATGTATGGTTTTATAATGGTGACAAGCCAATTGATTTAGATAAAAACAATTGTAACTAGGATGAATGAAAAATTAATAATGGCCCTAGAAGATGAGATACAGAACCTTAAAACTTCTAAGAACAAGAAAAATCGCAAGAGAAAAAAGAAGAAGAGCGACTAGATGGATGAAATATTTTATATCTTCTCTAATTATTGGCGTCATCTTTCTAGTTGCGTGCGCATTAGCAATGGGATATTAAGGATTTACAATGGCTAAAAACGCATTACAAAAAATAGAAGACCATGAGAAACTTTGCAGGATTATGCAAAAACAAACTCATGACAAAATTCTTAAACTAGAACAGCAAATCAATAGAGTCGAGAGTATTCTTTTAGTATCAGTGGGAACTTTAATTGCTGGTATGGCTAGTATGATCTTTATGCTGGTATCAAAATGAGAGTATCAGACAACACAGCGATAAGTATGCCAATGAGAAACTTGCTTTCAATTTTGGCAGCGGTTGCAGTAGGTGTATGGGCATATTTTGGGGTTATTGAACGCATCAACTCCATAGAAAATGATAATGTTTTAATGAAAAAAGATTTAGA
>JGI24006J15134_10002219_pt1 | contig 10857 bp, 5 predicted proteins | sample LinPmetageLP53_FD_15134 | JGI IMG/M metagenome (IMG submission 15134) | reverse complement strand
GGAGCGCTTTATTCTAGAGCATCTTTTCATGGATTAATGGAAGGTATATCTGAAACGGTAACATCTAAGTTTGGTGCTAGAACCTTAAAGGGTCTTGCTGTTCCTTCGGTAGCTACTAATTCTTTTAGAAAATACTTAGCTAATTCTATAGGTCTTGGTAAAACCGTTGCTCTTGAGGGTGGAATTGAGGGTTTAAGTGAAGGTTTTAACTCTTTTGCTACAAACGCTTATGATAAATATGTTGTTGGTGAAGACGTTAGTTTATGGGAAGGTGTTGGCGAGGCTTTCTATCAAGGAGCTAGCGTTTCAGTAGGTTTCAAAGGACCAGCAATAATGAAGCAGGTTTTTACACCTTTTATTAGCACTCAAAATAACGCTTCTTTAGGTGAGATATCAAGACAAATATTAGAAACAGACGCTGCTTTGTTAAATCCAAATTTAACCGAAGTAGCTAAAAAAGCTTTAGTAAATAAACAAGCTAGACTTATAGAGCAAAGTGAAGCGTTATATGATCAAGCGATTACTAAAACAGCATCTTTTACGGTTGAAGAAAGACAAGAGTTAATAGATATAGAGGTTAGTAACCATAATTTAAAAAGAGACGCTAAAGCAATTCAAGCTGATCCAGGTTTAACTGACAAACAAAAATCTTTAGCCTTAGAGGAACTAAACAACAAGTACCAAGAGCAAATAGGTAAAAAACAAGATATAATATCTAGATATGATAAAGTTACACCACAAGAAGCTAAGCAAAAATGGGACAACCAAGTTGAATATCTAAAAAATCAAGCTAAATTACAAGAAGAAGCTGGTGGTACGCCTATAAATGTTAAAACGGTAACAACAAAACAGTTTGAGGATTTACAAGTAGAAAATGACATGGGTCTTATTAGTGAAGCCGCCACTGAAGTGCAAGCTTTAGAAGACATAATGAATGATCCAAATTCTACTCAAGCTGAGATTGACGATGCTAAAAAGTTGTTAGATCCAGACGGTGTTAAAGGTCAACAAATCCTAGGACACTTAAACATGTTATCTGGTCAAGCGTCAAACTACGGTGGAATGACACCTGTCATTAAAGATGGTAAAGTAGTTGCTTACGATTTAATTTTAAATGAAGAGACATCTATAACAGATGGTTTTTTAAACACTGGAGCACACGAGTTTGTTCACGCTGCTTTCCACCAAACGTTACAAAAAGACCCAGGAGCTCAAGAGGTTTTTGGAAATGCATTGTCAGAAATATTACAAAATGATAAAAACGTCTCATACACAGAGAGAGGAGCACAAGTATTAGAGCGTAGGTTATCTCAGTACACTAGAGCGGAGGGTCGTGGAGAAGAGATTATGGCTATTACGTCCGAGTTAATGTTGGATGGTGACGTTACTATGAACGAGAAAGGTTTAGATAAAGTAAAGGGTGTTTTCAGAAGGTTTACACAAAATTATCTAGGTGGTACTAAGTTAGATAAAAAAGGAAGGTTTGATATTAAGTTTGATTCGCCTCAGGATGTTAAAAACTTTATGATAGACTATCACAAATCTGTTGCTAACAACAAACCAAGCCCAGCTATAGCTAGAATGACATCTAAGGGAGCTAAAGGTAAATTAGTAGATAAAGCTACGGCAGCATCTGATGCTGTTGCTAGAAAAGATCAAATGCAGTTTTCAAAAGCAGTTAGCCAAAATATGAAAGCTAATCCAGATTTAAGATCTGATATAGATGGTTTTGTTAAAAATCCAGACGGAACAGCAAAACATACTGACAATGCAGATTTTCAGACTTCGCCAGACTTTACTGATGCGTACGCTAAGATTGTTGATAGTAAACTTTTAAATGGATTAATACAGCAAGGTATGGTTGCTAAAGGTTTAGATCCAGCGGCCTTAAAAGAGTTTACTAGAAAAGCTAAAGAGAAAATAGGTGAAAGGTTTATGATGAACTACAACCTAGATAAAAACGACAGTTTATTTGGTTGGTTAACTGGCGTGTCTGGTGGTATGGGTAAATCTATTATATATAGAGCTAAAGGAGATGTTATGGCTGAATATGTAAAAGAAGGTATTGCTGATCAAACATCGTTAGATAAACCAGTTGGAGAGGGTGGTACTTTAGGTGATATATTAAAAGCTGAAAAATCTGCAGAGATGGAGGCTTTTGAAAACCAAGATTTAAGTCCTGGTAGAAAAGATGCTTATGTAAACGGGCCTGTTCCAGTTCTAGATCAACTTGGAATGACAGACACTAAAAACACTGTTGACAATGCTATTGATAAGGTTCAGAAAAATCAAAAAACTAAAGTAGACTTAGAAGGATTAAAGTACAAAGGTGTTAAAAGCTTGTTAACTGAAGCTGCAAAAGTAGATAAGAACGGTAAGATGAAAGCGCCAACAAAAGCTTCTGACGTTAAACCTACTGGTGCTTTGTATCCAGTATTAAAAGCGGTAGCTGAAGAAATAGGTGTTGATCCTAAAAGAATAATTGCTAATCAAGATTTAAACGATACACAAAGAAGAGCTGTTCAAAGATTTTTCTACAACAAGATAGTTAACGCGGATGGTTCTTTTAACAAGACGTTCTTAGAGGAGGTATTACCAGAAGGAGAAACAAGAAGTGGTGAGGCTACTGGTATCGCTAACACAAAATTAGGTTTGTTATACAACAAAGGTGGTAGAGCTTCATTTGCAGAAGGAGCTACAGCAGCTGGTAAACCAACACAGACAAAAAGAACTGACGTAACGATGGAAGAGTTACTAGGCGTTTTTGGTATTAATCCAGATGGTACATTCCAATCAGGTACCGCTTCAGACGGAGCTTTAAGACAAGGTGTTTTACAAATAGCGCAGCTAGCGGGAAACCAAAGTTTAAGAGAAAATGCTCTTAAAAACGGTACACATTCTGAAGCTGTTGTAGCTCAACTAGGAGATGGTAAAGCTGAGTATGCTTGGAGTAGAAACGACGCAAGGCCACAGCCAGCAACTCAAAATATAATTGATCAAGGTTGGGGTCAGTTTAGTGATTTATTAAGTGGGGTTGCTCCTTTAAATAAAAATATTATTAACGAGGCAATGGATAATATATGGCCTCAAGCTGCTTTGACACCAACTGTTAAGAATAAGGTTTTAGAAGTAACAAATAGAGCTTTAGATAACTTCACGCCATTAGATCCTGATGTTAGAGAGTTAGTTGAAAAAACACCAATGGAAGTTTCTCCAGCTGATCTAACAGATGTTATGAGACAAGAGTGGGAATTTGAGCAAAGTAATATTTCAATGAGAAACACTTATGGTTTTAGTGGTAGTGTTACAGATATTTTTAATGATCCTTCTGGCGTTGGAGTTACTAAGCTAAGAACGCAGATAACTGAAACAGCTAAAAACACATACAATAGCAAAAACCCGGTAGCATCAGCTGAATCTTTATTCATGCTCTCACCTGGTCTCGCTGGTAATGGTGCTATAGGTAATGGGCAATTATTGGTACCAAGTGTAGATGGCGGTGGACTCGTTAAAGGTATTAGCACTAAGTTAGATAAGAAAACTGGAAAGCAAGTTCCTAGAAGTAATAGACAAGGTTACCAACCAACAGGTGGTATAACTGATCTTGTTGCTTTGTGGAATAATGCTGATGTTCCGAAAGCACCAAATGGAAAGTGGATACAACCAAGTAAGACTAAAGGGGTTACTTATGAAGTTTGGGATGGAAAAGCTTGGGCACCTGCAAAAACAAAAATGTTAGCCGAAAATACTGGTGCTTTTTTAAAGGATCAAGACTTTGACGGTAGAGAGAAGCAAAGTCTAGCGGCTAGAGCTGCTTCTAAAAATATTTTAGATGCTGCTTGGCAAAAAGTTAAAAAAGGAGAATGGTCTAAAAAAGAGTTTGCTGCTTTACAAACTTCTTTAGGTTCAAACATGCAGTCTCCATTAAGAAGAAGCGCTGCTGGAAATGGCACGCAAACTAATATCGCAGATGTTATTTCTAGAGGTAGAGCAAAAGGAAAAGGTATTGGAAAGTCAACACAATTTGAACATAATGTTGCTTTGCAAGACTTAAACAATAGAATAGGTTTGTCTTACGTAAAAAATAATAAACTTAATAATGATGTTTGGGATGGATATCATGTTAATGCAATATCTAGTGTTTTAAACAAAGCGATGGACAAGTCTGGCTTTCAAACTAAGCAAGCTGGTTTTGTAGGTGATTCAAGAATGTTTAATCCTATTGTGTTAAGTTGGTTGATTGCTAATAATGGTAAAATTGTTGATGGTATAGAGATTAACTTAGATGATATTGGTACTATAATAGATAAAAACGGAAATATTCTTGGGCAAGAATTTGTTGATTCAATTAAAAAAATTAAAAAAAGCATAAATCTTAAAAATAAACAAAGACAAGTTTTAGGTGGTGCGGCAAATATAGCTCGTCCAGTTATGGCTTGGTCTAAGAATACAAAAGGAATATCTGTATTGGATTTTGACGATACATTAGCTACTAGTAATTCTAAAGTTAAATCTACCTCTCCAGACGGTGTTGTTAGAGAATTAACAGCGGAGCAGTTTGCCAAAGAAGGAGCTGATCTATTAGATCAAGGTTGGAAACATGATTTTTCAGAGTTTAATAAAGTTGTAGATGGTAAAGTTGCTTCGTTGTTTCAAAAAGCTTTAAAGCTACAAAAGAAGTTTGGCAACAACAATATGTTTATATTAACAGCTAGACCACAACAATCAGCTCAATCTATATTTCAATTTTTAAAAGCAAATGGCTTGAATATACCCATAAAAAATATAACTGGTCTTGCTAATTCTACACCAGAAGCTAAAGCTCTTTGGATAGCTGAAAAAGTTGGAGATGGTTATAATGACTTCTACTTTGCTGATGATGCAATGCAAAACGTGCAGGCTGTTAAAAACATGTTAGATCAATTCGATGTTAAATCTAAAGTTCAGCAAGCTAGACTGCAATTTAGCAAAACAATCAACACTAAGTTTAATAATATATTAGAAGACACTACTGGAGTACAATCTGAAAAAGTATTTTCTGACGCTCAAGCTAAAATTAGAGGTCATAAGTCCAAATACAAAAGTATTATACCTCCTTCAGCTCAAGATTTTGCAGGTTTACTATATAACTTTCTAGGTAAAGGTAAAAAAGGTGAGGCTGATATGGCTTTTTTTAAGAAAACTTTAATTGATCCATTTGCTAGAGGTATAAATGAATTAAACGCATCAAAGCAAAGTGCCGCTAATGACTACAAAAACCTTCAAAAAGCATTTCCTCAAGTAAAAAAGATAATAAATAAAAACATAGAGGGTACAAGCTTTACCAATGATCAAGCCGCTAGAGTTTATCTTTGGGACAAGGCTGGTTTTCAAGTTCCTGGTTTGTCAAAAAGAGATTTAAAAACTTTAATAGATCATGTAAATGCAAATCCTGATTTACAGGCTTACGCTGAGGGTGTTGGTTTAATATCTAAAAAACAAGATGGTTATTCTGCTCCGGGTGATTTTTGGTTAGCAGAAAATATAACTTCTGATTTATTAAGCGACGGTGCTATTGGAGACGCTAGAATTGATTTTTTAGCTGAATGGCAGCAGAATGTTAATCAAGTATTTTCTCCAGAAAATCTAAACAAAATAGAGGCTATATACGGTAGTAAATTTAGAGAAGCCTTGCAAGACGTGTTGTACCGTATGGAGACTGGTAGAAATAGACCAACTGGTAGTGGTAGATTAATGAATATGTACATGAACTGGGTTAACAACTCTGTTGGTGCTATTATGTTCTTTAACATGAGATCTGCGATACTACAAACTATATCTGCTACAAATTATATTAATTGGAGTTTTAATAATCCAGCTAAAGCAGCTGCCGCGTTTGCTAACCAACCACAATATTGGAAAGATTTCTCGATGATATTTAACTCTCCTTATCTAAAGCAAAGAAGAGCAGGTAATCAAAGGGGTATAAACGAAGCTGAACTTTCAGCTGCAGTTGCTGGAACTGAAAACAAAGCTAAAGCAGCTATAACTTGGTTATTAAAGAAAGGTTTTTTACCAACACAAATTGCGGATAGTTTTGCAATATCTTCTGGTGGAGCTACATTCTATAGAAACTTAGTAAATAAATATGTTAAAGAAGGAATGACACAAGAGCAAGCTGAAAACCAAGCGTTTTTAGATTTTCAAGAAACAACAGAGGTCTCTCAGCAGTCAGCTAGACCTGATATGATATCGCAACAACAAGCCTCTCCACTTGGTAGATTAATATTATCATTCCAGAATACTCCTATGCAGTATGCTAGGATAATTAATAAAGCAGCTAGAGATTTAACTAATGGTAGGGGCGATTCTAAAACACATATATCTAAGATAGCATACTATGGAGTTGCTCAAAGTATATTATTTGGAGCCTTGCAATCAGCATTGTTTGCAGCTCTTGGTGATGACGAAGAAGAAGAGTATGATAAGAAAAAAGAAAGAATATTAAACGGGATGATTGATTCTCTTTTATCTGGTATTGGTTATGGTGGTAAGGCTATAAGCACAGTTAAAAACACCATAATGGAATACTTAGAACAAAGAGATAAAGGTTTTAGAGCTGATCACGCTTATACCATATTGTCTATTCTTGGATTTTCCCCGCCAATAGGATCTAAACTACGTAAAATATATTCTTCAATACAAACAGAAAAGTTTAACAAAGATGTGTTTTTAGAAAGAGGATTTACTTTAGATAATCCTATTTGGTCTGCTATAGGTAATGTTATAGAAGGCGTTACAAATGTTCCTTTGGGTAGAATAGCTCAAAAGATGCTGAATATAGACAATGCTATTGATTCTAATAACGAATGGTGGCAGAGAGTAGCTTTGGTTTTAGGTTGGAATACTTGGGATCTTGGTATTAAAGATAAAGATATAGAACAAGTAAAAACAGAACTAAAAGAAGAAAAGAAAGAAAAGAAAAAAATAGAAGTAAAAAAGAAAAAAGAATTAAAAAAAGAAAAAGAAAAAGAAGAAAATAAAGCTGTAATAAAAGAAAATAAAGAAAAGAGCAAAAAAGATGGTATTTGTTCTGCTATTAGTAAAGGTGGTAAAAGATGTAAAAGTAAAGCTGTTAATGGTGGATTTTGTACCGTGCATGAATCCGCTCCACAAAGAGTTGATGGTAAGAAAACTCAGTGTAAAAAAATAAAGAGTGATAAGAAAAGATGTGGAATGAAAACAAGCAATAAAAGTGGGTATTGTTATTACCACGATTAAGTAAAGAATTAAAAAAATAAGTGACTATATAAAAATGGTGAAAAAACTAATAATAATGCTACTGCTTATATCTAATGTAACAGTAGCTCAAACATATGGAATAAAAGACGTTAAGAAGCTTTTTAAGTACTCTACGTTTTATGCCGCGGTAAACGGTGGAACATCACTTTCTGACGTTGATGTTTTCTCTATAGACAATGGTTTGTCTACACAAACTATTTCAACTCCTTATGATTATAATTTTACCATGGGTTTACGTAAAATAGCTAGATTTGGCTATGAAAATAAAGCTCAAACATTTTACGATGGAACAGAATCTAATTACAGTGATGCGGCTACTGTAGGTAAAGTTAAGGGGTTGGAATACTTATTTGAAGTTGATTATAAAAGACAAGAAGGTAAAGATTATATGGATCAACACCATTTTGTTAGATATAGTTCTGATGATGGCTGTCCAGATAAACTATGTGTAAACTTTTTTGCTTTTAAGGTTGAATACTTGGAAGATGGTTTTGCAGATATTAAATACTTTGAGGCATCAGAGAGATATAGACATCGTAAAAGTAAAAACTTATCATGGAATATAGGGGCGGCACATAGACTAGCTGAACCATATGGATATGATCCATTAGCGGCTTGGATATTAGATAATGGTAATATACATTATACCTATTTAGCCTTGCAAGAAGGTTACACGGTAGATGTTGCTCATAGTCAATACTATAATCCAGATGGAGAACTTGTCGCTACTAGCGCTGAAGTTTGGGAGGCGGTAGTTATTCCAGAGGTATTATCAAATTATACTGAAAAAGAAAGAAACAAATTAAAAAAAGTAATACAACATTCTATAGTTATGGGTTTTGATTACTATAAATATAGTAAATCAAATTGGATCCACGCTTGGGCAAGTTTAATGCCATATCACTATGATGATGGAAGCGAATTTTCTTACCACAATTTTAATGATGGAGAGCAATGGATGGATTATTCATTTGGTTTTATATATGGTATAAAACAAAATAAAAACTTTGGATACTTTTTAGAAGGGAAATATAACAAGTACTGGAATAGAGAATGGTACGATTTTAAATTAGGATTGAATTACACAATATTTTAAATGGCAAAAGAATTAAACGAAGACAGCGGGTTTAAGGTAAGTATAAAAACACTTATAGGTATTGGAGCTGCTATGGCAACTGTTATTAGTATGTGGTTTATGCTTCAAGCAGATATTGCTGAAGCTAGAACATTACCAGAACCACCAGCAGCAGAGGTAACTAGAATGGAGTTTGATATGAAAGATAAAATGATTCGCCAAACTATTTTAACAACACAAGATGATGTTAAAGAAATTAAAAAAACCCTAGAGAAAATAGAGGATAAACTTTATGAAAGATAATGGAAAAACCTGACATTACATGGAAACTATTTGGTATATACATGCTTGTTATACTGTTAGTGATGATAGCGAGTACAGCTAAAGGTCAAATAAAAGTAATACAATTTAATGCTGAGTGGAATAAAGCTAACGAAGCTCCATGGGTTACGAAGCTTGAAGATTGCCAAACTGTCAGTTATGTAGATATAGGCACAAACAAAGAAGCACAAGCAAAATACAAAATAGCGGTTATACCAACTATTTTAATATTTAAAGACGGTGAAGAGGTTGTTAGATTTCAAGCTGATTTAAGCTTCAAAATGGTAGCTACAAGAGAAGAAGTACAAGAAGAGATAAATAATCAATTAATGAGCGATTTTTAAAATGGCATACGTACAAAAAAATAATCCTTTTCCGGTTACCAGTTGTGGTAGACGTAGAACGTTTATGCAAGGTGGTAAGCCTGGAGATGATCGTACTAAAGAAAGTCCTTACAAGGAAGCTGATCCACCTAAGACCATAGGTAAGGGTAAGAATTTTAACAAAGTAGCTGAAGACAAAAGTAAGACTGGAGCTGCTGCTGGCGGAGGTATGACACAAAAAGGTGTTAATGCTTATAAAGCTAAAAACCCAGGTAGTAAACTACAAACAGCGGTAACAGAAAAAAACCCAAAAGGAAAAGATAAAAGTAGACAAGATGCTTTTTGCGCTAGGTCTAAAGGTTGGAGCAGCGAAAGAGGTATAGCGGCTAAAAAAAGATGGAATTGTATAGCTTAAAAAATAAACTATGAAAGGAGTAAAACACTACACAGAAGATGGTAAGGAATGGAAAGGTAAATCACATAAAATGGACGATGGTACTTTGCATTCGGGAAAAACTCACAATGAAGACAGCAAGGTTCTAGTTCACAAAAAAGAACTTAAAAAACCTAGCGGCTTTAAAATGAATGGATTTCCTGTCCATGATGGAATATCTCCAATGGCTTTTAAAGGAGCAGATTCTTCAAACTCATCATGTTGGAAGGGTTACAGAAAAGTGGGTACAAAAAAATCACCAAGTGGAACTGGTAAAACAGTTAATGATTGCAAAAAAATATAATGAAAAAACTACTACTACTATTATTACCTATATTTAGCTTTGGACAAAAGGAAGTTATTGTAAACATAAACACAGATACATACCCTACTGAAACAAGGTGGGTATTGCACGCTGATAGTTTAAATGGACCAATATTAGATAATGTTAGTTATGGATATTATACGCTAGCAAATACTTCTTATTCAGATACTTTTTATATTCCAGATAATTTAAGTAACGTTACATTTGTAATTTATGATAGTTATGGGGATGGTATGAATGGTAGTTATTATGTATCTATTTGTGAAGACACTATAGTATCTGTTGGCTCTCCTTCTTTTACTAATGGGTTATACTACAATAGATCTATACCAACGTGTCAACCTAATCCACCACCAACTTGTGTTCCAGCTAAAGTTGTTATTAATTTAGATCAATATCAAGGAGAAACTTCTTGGGATATTAAAGATACAAACGGAGTTACGCACGCTTCAGGTAGTGGTTATGGTTCTGAGCCTGATTACGCTACGGTTATAATACCAGTGTGTATACCTAAAGGTCCATTAGAATTTACAATTTATGATTCATATGGTGATGGATTAAACGGAGCATTATGGCAGGGTAGTGATGGTTCTTATTATTTGTTACAGTGTAACGATACATTAGTATATGGTACGGATCCAGCTTTTGACAATGATACCACTCATGTTTTTGAGTCTGATTCCTGCCCACCTATATATGGTTGTATGGATCCTGATTACGTAGAGTTTAATCACTTTGCAGATACAGATGATGGTTCTTGTTCTGTGTTAAAAGTATATGGCTGTATAGATTCATCTATGTTTAATTATGATTCCACGGCAAATACTATGAACATGATAGATAGTTGTAATTATAAACTTGTATTACACGACTTGATGGGTAACGGTTGGGTTGGATCGTCTTTAAAATTATATGCTGAAGATACTACGGAATATTATAACGCTGGAGGTTTTAATGATATTTACAATATCAGTTTAAGAGCACCTATACCAATAACATTTCAATTCTTTATAACATCGCAAGCTTCTTTAACTACTATAGAGTGTGGATTTACTCTGATTAATCCAGAAGGAGATACTATAATAAGTATACAACCACC
>JGI24006J15134_10002212_pt1 | contig 10879 bp, 14 predicted proteins | sample LinPmetageLP53_FD_15134 | JGI IMG/M metagenome (IMG submission 15134) | reverse complement strand
CCTCCACTAAAAGTGGGTAGGGTATTTGAGTTTCTCTCTTGAAATCATCGCTCTGGTTTAAACTAGCTACTAAGTCTTTTAATACTTGTAGCTTTTGACCGGTTCCTAGATTAGAGAGTTCAATCTCTAAAGGAGCCGGTAATTCTACAAGTGTTTTATCTCTGCTTTTAATAGACTCTAGAACGCTCATTCCCTTACCCCCAGAAACAACAGGAAATACAATTTCGTACTTCTCTTGGATTTGTTCCATAGATAGATTGAAGTTTTTTGATAGGTTTTTCGCGTCTGCTATTTTTATTTTTTCCATAGTGTTTCTCTCTTCTTTAATGAAGCTCTCTACACTCATAACACTAGACGGCTTTCTCTCTACGCTATGAGCGTTTCGAGCGATTTTATAATTGTTATTTTTTAAGCCGTCCATAAAAAGAAAATACGAATAAATAATTTAACAAACAAATTATATTTATATTTATTTTTACGAGGGTTTTAAGGTGGGTTTTAATTTGGCTTTAAAATATTGCACGCTACACGCCAAACTATTTTCACAAATAAAAAGAATTATCTTGCTTTATAAGTTATTTAGTTGTATACGTTTTTTTATATATGTATACGTTCAAGCCCGCTACTCAGATTTTAACTCAGCCAGAGTTAGGAAACAAGCGTTATTTTTACGGGTTTATATCGTGAGCGTTTTGAGCGTTCGAAGATTAGACTAACCATTCGAGAATTAGAACCATAGTTCGAATTTTCAACCAACTATTCGAATTTCAAACGGGATTAGCCCCCACCCCCAATGCGCAAATAAGACTCACACACAATTTATTTGTATTTTTTAATATTAGATGTGGGGTATTACGCCTCGAATGTATGGTTTTCGTCTATATAGTAGCCAGTATCCATAATTTCTAGCTCATCTGTATTTTGTAGTCTATTTACAATTTCGGCTATAGTGTGCAAAGTTCTACTTGTTGGGTCTATAATGTCATATATGTCTATATTGTGGGCTAATCGTATAGATTTGTTTATATTATCATATATAGAGTCTTCTGAGTAGTCGTCTTCTAGAGCTTTTTGTAGTCTAGTCTTCTTCATCTAGTTCTTTTTTGTTATAATTAAATAAATGAGTGATAATTATGTAGGTTTCGCACTTATCGTTACTACATGAAAGATTTGTTTCTATCCCTTCTTCTTGAAAGTCATCTAAATCATGGTCTCCACCCCAAATTAATTCTTCTGAGCAATGCCAACAGTTCATTTTATCAACCTTTTCGTTACTTAAACTTACTAACGTATGAGTAACCTTTGCAAGTAGTATAATATATTATTGTAATATATTTTTATTAGCTTTCATAGTAGGTATAAGTATTAATACAGAATAGTCTTTGTTGGCTCTATTTGGTATCTTAAAGCTCGTAAAAAGACTTTAGCGGGTATTCTTATCACTTAGTAGTAATTGGAGCAATTTAGGGGAAATTTCATTAGTTTTGCTATTAAGTCTATAATAAAGGTAATTAAGGAGTTCGTCTTCTGCTTCACTACCTCTTACCCCTGCTACGTGAGTTATCTTCTCAATCTTGTATTCCTTGGTCTTTACTTCCTCTATAGTCTCCCATTTCGCTGTTGTCCACATTTCGTCTAGACTTTCTAGGTCTTGAGACATTAGTAGACTTATGCTTAAAAATTTTATCATAGTTATCTTTATACCTTTTAACATCATTTACTCTATCCTTATCTCCTTTGCCGTTCATTGTCTGCCTTTCTTTCTATAATACGTTAGTATTATATTTCTTTAATGTTTTAATATATAAACTTCTGGCTTCATTCGCCATATAATTTAATAAGAAAAACAAAGGTTTACAAGTATTTTATTAAAATAAATAAAAATAATATAATCCTTGCATGTATATGTCTATTCTGTATATATTAATACAGAGAATATGATTAAAATAAAAACAATAGCTCAACTCAACTGTTCTAATTGGAATACAGGTAACTGTATGGGTTGTGTATTTTCTAGAAAGAATAACTCTTTATCTTATTATATAGATTCTAAGATAAGTGGGAAGGAGTGTATTGCGGAAGATGGTTGTGATTATTTTGAATCTGTAGTTATCCCGGGAATAGCTGACGATAAGACTAGAAGGTCAGTAAAAAGAATGAGAGGTTTGTAATGAAAATAGCAGCAGTAGTGTTAACTGTGTTTTGTAAGTTTTACTTTATAGTAGAAGCTTTAATACTGATAGGTATTATAAAAGCTATAAAAGGTGTATATAGATGAAAAGAGCAATAGTAACCCCAGACAAGCATTTTCCTTTTGAGGACAAAGCTGCAATAAAGGTTTTATGTAAAGCTATAGAGCTTGTTAAGCCTGATATATATATTGACCTAGGAGACACAGGTGAGTGGGAATCTGTATCTCATTGGCAATGGAAGAAGAAAAAGCGTCCACCGTTAGAATATCAGCTACCTTTTGTTTATAAGGAGATAGCAGACGTTAACAAAGGTATGGACACAATAGATAAATCTTTAGATAAAGCAGGAACAAAGGAAAGACATTTCTGCGAAGGGAATCACGATGACTGGCTTAATATGTTTGCAGCTGAGAACCCATATCTTAAAGATGAGATGTTGGTTAAAAACGCTCTCAAGCTTAAAGAGCGTGGGTATAAGTACCACAAGATTGGAAAGATGCTTAAGATTGGTAAGATTAATTTTTACCACGGACATCATTTTGCTGGTGTTCACCATACTCGTAACCACCTCATTCGTCTTGGGGGTAATGTTATGTATGGACATCATCACGACATCCAACAATCTTCTATAACAAACATGGAAGGTGTTAAGTCAGCTTGGTCTATAGGTTGCTTAAAGGATATGAGGTCTGATGCTAACAAGTGGTTAGGTAATAGAGAACATAACTGGCAGCATGCTTTTGCCATTGTAGACTTTCATCCTAATAAAAACTTTAATGTTACTGTCCATCAGATAGTTAAGGGTGTAAGTACAGTTGATGGTAAGGTATTAACAGCTAAGTGAAGACTAGAAAGATTAAAAGTGTCGAACACCCTCTATTCCAAGATAGTTTAGAGTTTAGTCAGTATATGCCAAATACTCCTCTGGTAGCTGACTGGAGGCTTGGGTTGGAGGGTGATTGGGTTTCTACTGAAGATGGTCAAGTATGTCAAGTATTAAAGAGAGGTAGCTTAAAAGCTTCTGGTAATAAAAAGATTTACAACTATTATATAAGAACTATAATGGGTTCATTCGTTTGTAAGCCTTCTATTGAGATAAAAGGTGAAATGAAAAACAATATATACACATTTGGTAAAGATAGAACAAAATACGAAATAAAGAAAAACAGGGTAAAGCCTACAACTAATGAGTTCTTGTTTGCTAAGTATGTAGCTAAGGGTGATAATATAACTGATGCTTTTATATCTGCTTACCCAACAGATAATAAAGACTATGCAGAGCGTGAAGCTAAAATTTTAATGAGTACAAAGAGGGTACAAGGTTTGATAAAAGAAGAAATAGAAAAGGTAATGAATGAGGCTGAGATAACTCCTCTTTATATCTTAGAAAAAATGAAAGACATAATTGAGTCTGAGGCATCCAGAGATAGTGATAAGGTTTCTCTACTTAAAGAGTTAGTCTCTATAGCTGGTATGCGTGATACAGAAAAGAAATCAGAATCAGTTACATTGTTCCAAGGATTCTCCCCGGAGCAACTTAAAGCCATTGGCAATAATGAAGTAAAACAGATAGCAAGTGCTGAAAGGAAGGTAGAAGAATGAACCTATATGATGTATGTATGCAAGTACTAGATGGTGCAGGTGAAGCAGATGTTGATTTAAAAGATGATATGACTAAAGAATACTTAGCTAATGAAATATATGAGCTGTATTACGAATATCAAATTTATAGTGAGAAAGATAACGTAGGTTACGTTGAAGATTTAAAACAAATTAAAAAGTATAGTCAAGCTATAGATGAAGATTCCTAAACTAGCTGTATACGGTACTCTAAGAAGTGGTAATAGAGATACTTGGAAGGTAGATGGATATGATTTGTTTTTCCCGGGACACAGAAGATTCCCGGTTGCTATGTTAAATGAAGGCTCAAAAGACATGGTGGTTGAGGTTTTAAACGTAGACGAGCAAGATATAGCTAACTATGACATATATGAAGGTATTGACTCTGGTTTATATGAAAGAAGAATAGTTAAGGCTTATAACGATAAAGAAGAGGTAGAAGCTTGGATGTACACAATAGGTACTCTATTGCTTCAGAATACAAACGTATTTCAAAAAGTTCCAGATAAAGACTGGTTCTCCGAAAAATGTCAGAAGTTAATAGCTTCAACATAAATAAAAACAACGTTTCTCAAAAGGAACGTGTGTTAGAATTAGCAAAGCGTGACTTAGTTTCGTTTGGTCAGTTGTTTTTACCGGGAGACTATATGAAGTCTAGCCCAGCTGCGTACCATTACGAACTCAGTAATCTCTTGTTAGATTCTACAAAAAAGAGAAACTGTATTATATTACCTCGAGGTCACAGCAAATCAACCTTAGCTAAGACCGCTTTGCTATATCATTTGTACTTTAACCCAGAAGGTAAGAAAGAATTTATTGCTTGGGTAGCTGAAGAGCAATCTCAGGCTATAGACCATATAAAGTATATGCAGAACCATATAGAGATTAATCCTGCACTTAACTACTATTTTGGTGACTTACGTGGTAGTAAGTGGACTGAAAAAGAGTTTACTACTAGTAAAGGTGATAGGGTTATAGCTAAAGGTACGTCTCAAAGGTTACGTGGTCGTTCTCAATTAGGTCTTAGGTATACTAAGATTATACTTGATGACTTTGAATCAGAGTTGAATACAAAGACTCCAGATAGAAGAAGGGAAATTAAAGAGTGGGTTATGTCTACTGTAGAGCCAGCACTAGAGAACTCAGCTGGTAATGAAGGTTCTATATGGCTAATCGGTACTATTGTCCATTACGACTCTTTCTTACAGAGTATATACGATGGATACACAGAAGCCACTAGAGATGAAAGAAGGTACGCTTGGGATGTTATGTACCACAAAGCAATAGATGGTGATGGTAATGTATTATGGAGTTCTTACTTCTCAAAACAAAAACTAGCAGACATAAGAAGAAGATTTGAAGATGTTGGGCTAGCTCATAAGTTTGCTCAAGAGTATTTAAACGAAGCAAGAGATTTAGAGAACGCAAAATTTAAAACAGATAGGCTGGAGTATTATGACCATGAATTTGAAAGTAAAAATAATTATGCTTACTTGGTTAATAGCAAAGAAGCTATACCTGTTAATATTTATATTGGTGTTGATTTAGCTTACGAGTCTAAGGCTTCTAGTGACTATCAAATGATAATGGTAATAGGTATAGATAGCGATAGGAATATTTACGTTGTAGACTATATGAGAGAGCATATGCCGTTATATGATATGCCTGAGAAGATATTTGAATACGCTAAGGAATATTCTCCAGTAAAAAGAGTTAACGTAGAACACGTTGGGGCTCAAGGCATAATAAAAGATGCAGTCAATAGGATGACAGGTCAAGATAGAAAGGTAGCTCCGGGTGTAGCATTAGGAGTTAGACCACCAACTGGTATAAAGAAAGAAGATAGGTTGGAATCTTTACTTGCTCCTCTAGTAAACAGAGGTAAGATGTTTATAAAAAGAAAGCATACTGCTTTAATAGATGAGATGTTCCAATTTCCTAAAGGAAAGAACGACGATGTACTTGATGGACTGTGGTATGCTATAAATAAATCAAGACCACCTATAAGTAAAAAGTTTGAAGCGAATGAGTTTCAAGCAGACAATACACCTAAGAATAAGATTGAAACAGTAAAGAGAACTATATCTTGGATAACTGGACAAAAATCTTAAATAGTACTTGCATTATTGGTATATAATTGTTAAATTTATAACATTAAAACAAAGGTACAGCTATTTCTAGTATAAGAGAGTTAGAGAGAGATGAAGTAAAGCACTCCGAAGTTAATAGACAACTATGGAGAATGTGGAAAGATGCTAGAGCTGACTGGGATGTAGAAGCCAGAGACGCTGTAGATTTCTTCCTAGGTAACCACTACTCTCAAGAAGAGTCTGATGCGTTACGAGCAGTTGGACAAGCTGACTTTGTAATAGACCGTGTATATGCGGCTATAGAAAAACTTAAATCATTACTTACTTCTCGCTCACCAAAGTATAGTGCTGTTGGTAGAGAAGATTCTGACAGTAGAATGGCTAATGTTTGGCGTACATTATTAGAATACGTCTGGGATATTTCAGATGGGGACACACAATTTAAACAAGCTGTCCATGATTACGCTACTGCAGGTATGGGTTACTTATATACTTATATAGACCCAGAAGCAGACTACGGAAGAGGAGAGGTTAAGATTACTTATCTAGACCCATTCCGTGTTTATGTAGACCCAGCATCAAGGAATAGATATGCTGATGATGCTTCAGGTATTATACTCTCTACTATATTAACAGAAGACCAGATAATTAATATGTATCCTCAAGTAGAATCTATTCTAGAAGACCTAGATACTTATTACGACGAAGAAGATTATCCTTCCTCTGGAAAAAGAAATAGCTCTGCTTCGTTTACACCTGATACAGTCTATGAATCTGAGTACAACAGAGTTAGTAAATACAGGATACTAGAACGATTTACTAAGATAAAAGTACCTTTCTACAGAATATTTAACAAGCAAGATGGTTCAGAATCTATATTAGATACAGAGAAGTATGAAAAGTTTGTCCAGAATGAACAAGCTCAACTTCTAATGACTGCTGGCTTAATAGAAATAGTAGAGGTAAAGCAAACAAGAATTAAAGTCACAGCTACGGCTGGAGACGTTTTACTGTATGAGCAAATATTAAATACAGATATTTACCCCATAGTACCAATTCCAAACATTTGGACTGGTACACCATACCCAAAGTCTGATATATCTAAAGTTAAAGATTCTCAAAGACTTTTAAACAAGCTTTTCTCTCTCACCCTCTCACACGCTCAAGCTTCCGCTGGACTTAAGTTATTAGTCCCGGAAGGTAGCGTAGATGATTTGGGGCAGTTGGAGCAGGATTGGGCAAAACCCAATGCTGTTATACCTTATAATCCCGAATTTGGTGCTCCTCATTTCCCTGCCCCACAATCACTTTCTAATGAGTTTTATAACTTAATTAGTAGAATAGAGCATTATATAGATTTAAGCATGGGTATTCCTGAGTTAATGCAGGGCTTCAGAGAAGGAGCTCCTGAAACAGTAAGGGGAACTGCGATGCTTGCCGAAATGGGTGAGACTCGTGGTAAATCAAAACTCAGAGATATAGAAGGAAGTTTGACTAGGTTAGGTCGTGGCGTATACAACTTATCCAAAGGTCACTATACTTACGCAAAAACTTTTAGAATCATACAACCGAATAACGACATTACTGAATATACGGTTAATATGTACGATGATAAAAGTCAGGAACTTAATGCCATACAAAACGACATCACGATTGGGCATTATGACGTGAGAATTATATCTGGTTCAACTTTGCCGTCAAACAGGGTAGCAGAATACAATATGTACCTTGAGGCGTTTAGGATGAATCTGGTAGATGATGTCGAGGTTTTAAAGAAAACTGAAATCTTTGACAAAGAAGGTGTCTTACAACGAAAGGGTCAAATGGCTCAATTACAATCAATGAATCAACAACTACAAGAGCAAGTCAAGAAACTTAGTGGAGACCTACAAACCTCGGAGCGTGAAGCAGTAAGCTCAAGGAAGAGGACTGAAACTGAGAAGTTCAAAAGCAGGCTCAATGAAATTCAAAATGATACTAAGTTTAAAACCAAAGTTCAAGTTGATAACCTAAAGAGAATTGTTGATACAGAAGATGGAGTTGTAAGAAATTGAAAACAGAAGTAGTGGGGACATTTCCCCGGTTCTGCTTTTATGGACATCTATTAAAGGTGATGCTAATAATAAAAGAAATCGAGGAATAATATGGAAGACACTATGAACGGAGACGTTAACACTATAGAAGGTGTAGAAGGCGAAGTTTTAGAACAAGTTGTTCAGCCTTATCAAATTGGTGGAGAACCTGCAGAGCAGGTAGCAGACCAACCTATAGATGATGCAAAAAAGTTTCAGTCAATGTATGACAAGAAAAATGCTGATTTTGATAAGCTTAATAATGAAGTTGAAGAACTACGTAAGTATCAACAGTTAGGTCAAGTGTTAGAAAAAAGACCTGATGTTGTTGAGGCTATGAGAAACACCTTGAGTGGTAACAAAAAAGTAGAAGAGCAACCTAAAGAACAAGAGCAATTAAGTGAAGATGCTTTTGACCCTTGGGAGGCTTACTACAAACCCGGTTCACCATCATATGAAATGAGGGTAAACCAAGAAAAGAGTCTTGTAAACGATGCCGTTAAACAGCAGTTTTCAGGACTACAAGAACAAATGGCTCTTAATAACCTTAAGCAAGACCTTACAAATAAGTATGGTTTTGATGACCCTGCAATGGCTGATGACTTTATACAGTTTGCTACAAACCCTAGGGATGAACTTCCTATAGAGATGTTAGTTGATGTATATAGAAAATATAAAGGTGGAGAACAAAAAGTTTCTCCTAATTTACAAGCAGTTCAAAGGACTCAAAAGCTTGCCCCTACAGCTGGTATAGTGCAAGGAGCATCTCCTGAGCAACCAAATGAATTAGATAGTGTATGGTCTGGTGTTATGGGAGTCTCAAATAGAAACAAAATATAAACTCAAGGAGTCTTAAATGGCAACTTACAATCAAGGCATTGTGAATGTTGGAACTCCGGGAACATCTCAAACAGATTTTCATTCCCGTCGGTTATTCAACTTTTCAGACCGTGTCGCTGACTTAGCTCCAGAGGAATCTCCATTCTTCGTGTATCTTTCAAAGGTAGCTAAAGTCCCTACGGACGACCCACAATTCCGATTTTTAGAAGACAGAACAAGAGTCTCAATGACTGACCGTTCTTTCTTAATTAAAGGGGATGTAACAATCCCAGCAGTAGGAAGTAGTGTCACTTACACAGTTGATGCTGGAGGAGTTTCAGTAGACTGGCTTATAAAAGGAATGGTTCTTTCTATAGGTCAAAAAACATCAGCTGATATACCAAACCCAGTTATTGTTAGAATAGAATCAGCTCCAGTAGCTAATGGAACAACAGATACTTCTTTTTCTGGAAAAACTATCTCTGGTTCAGATGGTAGTGTAGATATTGATAATTCTAGCTGTACAGTTATCGGTACATCTTTTGCGGAAGGCTCTGGTGCTCCAGATGTTTTCTCTGAACAAATGGATAACGATTTTGGATTTACTCAAATCTTTAAAACAGCTTGTGAAATGTCTAATACGGCTAGAGCAACTCGTTACCGTGGTGTAGCAGATGAGTTCCAAAGAATTTGGAATCTTAAATTGCGTGAACATAAAATAGATATTGAGCGTGCTATGCTTTTTGGTCAACGTGCAACTACTGGAGGTATTCAATATACTGAAGGTATTGCTGGTCATATATTAGCAAATGCTACAGCTGTTGGTGGAACTACTGACTTGGCTTACTCATCAGGTGTCTCTTACCTTAGAAGTGCTTCAGCAAGTGAATTAACATACGATAGACTTCTGTCTGATTTTGAAGTTGTGTATGACCCAGCTCGTGGTGGTGGAGATTCTAAATTAGCTCTTGCTAGTTTACCTGTAATCTCTTACTTTAATAAACTTGGTAAGGATTCTTTCTTACATGGTTCAATGTCTTACAATGGTACAACTCAACCGCCATCAGGGGCTGCGTTAAGTAGTTCTTCTTTAAGATACAACATGGAAGAAAAACAAGGTTCTTATGGTCATAAGATTATGGTTCTTGAGACTATTCATGGAACTTTGAANTTGGTTAAAGAGCCATTGTTTAGAGGTAACGCATCTGGATTCCTAGCTATGGTTGACTTAGACCATGTTGCTTATCGTCCATTAGTTGGTAATGGTGTCAATCGTGATACTTCAATTCAAACTAATGTACAGTCCGCTGATGAAGACCTTCGTAAAGATATGATTATGACAGAAGCAGGCTTAGAAGTAAGTCTACCTGAAAGTCATTATCTCTTAAACTTAGAAGGAGTTTAATCATGAGAAGTGATAAATCAAACATAAATAGTGGTGCTTATAATGCTTTTTTAGATGCAGATTCATTAGGAATTAAAAAAGTTCTTAGTTTTTCTGGAGANTGTAAAGAGCTTAGATTAGATAGTGCTACAACAGCTTACNCTGATAATGATGTTATTCAGTATATGGGGGCACTTGATATAGAAACCCCAGCAAATAAAAACGATGCTGTAAAAGCAGTTATAACAAAGGTATTGTTTGTTTGTAAAACTGCAACTGGTGCAGCTATGACTGGAAGTGTAGCCGCTGGAACATCTGGTAGCGATGCAGTAAATTCTGCAGTTACTGGTGCAGTCGAACTTTTTGGAGCTGGTGCAACTCAGTTATCTCCAGAAGGATATGACCTAGCAACTACTGCAACAGAAGCTGATAAAATTGACTTTAACTCAGCTAATAACTGCGAATGGGCTTCGCCACACATTTTGTTGCCAGCCGCCACTAAGCATATATATATGCGTACAAACACAGCTATTAACCATGCAACTAATTTTAATGCTGGTAGATGGAGTTGTGTAATCGAATATGTTCTTGTTTAGACTGAATAAATAAAGTTAACAGTACGGAACTGTGGGGGTTATCGAATAAAGGGTAACCCCCAAAATCCTAAAGGAAAAATATGAATTGTGTAAAATGTAAAACCCC
>JGI24006J15134_10002211_pt1 | contig 10884 bp, 9 predicted proteins | sample LinPmetageLP53_FD_15134 | JGI IMG/M metagenome (IMG submission 15134) | reverse complement strand
GAACGATATTAGAACCCAAATGAGATGGTGGGTGGGTATTGCTTTCATAGCAGCTGGTGGAGCAGGCGCAATGGGGATGATGTAAAATGGCAATAACACCAATAACAGATTTACCGGGTCTGAGAACTCGGGTAAGGCTTATATCAGGTATCGAGCAAGAAGAGTTAGATAACGATACAGTAGATATCTTAATTAGTATTGCTACCGAATGGTTTTTCTCTCAAATAAATAGTGCTTATGTTGTTGGTGCAGATGCAGCTTACGATAATGCAGTTATGTATTATTCTTGTTATCTTGCTTGTATAGCTCAAAATGGTATGGGTATAGAAAGAATACAAGTAGGAGATTTAGCCGTTTATTATGAAGATGACCAATTTATTCATCTTAAAGAATTAGCAGAACAAGCATTAGTAATGAAACAAAGTCTCAGTATAGCACGAACTCAGTACAATGCAGCTCCATGGCTTGGAATAGTAAACTGGAACAAAAATGTTACTGGTGTCGGCGCTACTAAAAATATGTATCCAAGTCCTAGAGGGACAAGGGAGAATTAATGCCCGGTTTGATTGGGTCACAGGGCATTCGTCCCGGTGCCTTAAATATGAACCGAGTTTTTCGTGCATTAAGATATCGCACCGAACAAGCTCAAGTGGTCACATATTATAGACCACCTATATATACAACTGATGATTACGGAGTACCAAATGGCACTCCACTAACAGAAGAACTTCTATTACCGGATTTACCAGCTATCATAAGACCAGCCGTCACAGCGAACTTTCAACATCAACGAGATGGAAATAACATAATAGGTGCAGCTAGAATTTACACTCCTAATATGAATACAATCAAAGGTGTAGCTTTAAGTGGTAGTGCAGGTATAAGTGCTGGTAATTTTAATCAAACAAATAACGCGGATTTCAATGAAATACAAGGTTGGGATAGATTAATTACAAATTATAGAACTATTTACAATATATGGACAAGTGGAACTAGTATGGCTTCTGGCAACAATCAATATGCTTGGACTCATGCTGGTGCTGGAGCTCTCAGTTCGGATGGAGAATCTGTAACTGTTACGGGTGTCTCGACTTCTATGATATACACACCAACAGTAGCTGCTGGAATAAATGCTAACATTCTGGAAGCAGATAGATTAAGATTTAAGATTAAGACTAATGATACTAATTTAGTATTAACTTCAGTCGTTGTAACAAACGCATCTTCACAGACACTTACTTATACTCCTGCTGCTTTAACAGTATCACAAAATACATGGTTGTCTGTTGATTTACCTTATATATCAGGAACCGTAGCAGATAATACTAGTATTTTTCAAGAAGGTGCAAGAAAGGCAGTTGCAGTTACTTCTTCAGTTGTAGCACCTCTTATTTATGATTATGAAAAGGATTTAGTAAATATTACATTTAATTACACTGGTCCAGTCGGAGTAACCGATACCGTACAAATAAGACAAGCTGAATTTTACAAATCAGTTTCTTGGCACGTACATTCATTAAAGGATATGACTGATGGTTATATTATATTTGATTGTGTAAGAACGTCAGGACGTGACGACGCACGTAGAAGAGCGGAGGATTAATAATGGCGATAGACCATCTTAACGATATCGAAAGAGCTCTAATTGACAATCTCCGTTTAGGACAATACAACACAGTCACAGCTCCAGACACATCTGCAACAGGCAATGCTTGGACAAACGCAGACGTGACCGTTTATGGGCAATTTCCAACCACGGTAGAAACTAAGTATCCGTGTATAATCACAGAGATGGCAGCTAACGGAATTGAGACTCAATTTATGGGTCAACGTTTAACTAGTGGCTCATCTAATGCAGTAGGGGAGCTCTATGGAGTAGCTTTTAATATCTATTTATCAGTGGATAGTAAAGCATATATCACTGTAGATGCAGTGCAATATAAAGAGAGAAGGTTGCTTAATTATCTCATGCTTAATTGCGCTAATGTACTTATGGATGTAGATTTCCCAGCAGCAACAGTGCCTGCAACCGTAGTAGAGCGTCACTTCAGTGGTTTCCGAGATATCGGTTATAATCCTGATTTAGAAACATGGAACGCAGTATCTTCGATGGTAATAGTGTTCAAGAACAGTAGGTAGTTATGTCTGACTATGAATATATTGTCGATGACAGATATCAAACCCAAGAAGCAATACGAACAATAAGTATATCTTTTCAACCCCATTTACCATTTACCGAAGCTTATAGTATGACTTTGATGAATCAAGGTGGTAGTTCTGACCATACTCCGGTAGGTGGTAAAAGTGGTTATTTCAGATTAGGCCCTAAAGATACACCCGGCTCTTCTCAAGATGGAGGAGAAGGAGATTATCCGATGAGACACAAACGCGAAATATATCGTAGTCAAGGTTCAGTCTTTCCTCGTTTGGTTAAAATGAGCAAGAGTCAGAATAGAGAAAAGAATGTTTTAAAAGCTACCCCAAACACAGGGCCTGCTGTAGATAGTGTTAGTAGACAATTAGCTTCCTTATTAAATGTAGACCCGACTAGAACCTATAAAAATCCCCAACAACATACTCCTATGAGCAGCAGAGACCAAAATGAGTTGGAACTGAGAATGATTGCTGAGGGTTTTGATAACATAGCAAATACACCGGGAGGAGATGGTCAAAATTTAAATAAGAACTTTAGTCCTAAATTTACCGATAGAATGGGAAAGGGTTTTGATATAGATTTAAGTAAATATACTCAATTGAAAGGAGGTATAGCCCAGATAATGGGTAGTGATTTTAATGAAGATATTAATGATTTAGAAGTTAGTACTGGACAAAAACCTTTACTTCAGATTAAAAATAGTGAGAAACTAACAAACGCTAACAAAAGTCGCTGGGAAAAAAGTATGAACACCAAGATAGAGAAGTATAATAAATTTATTCGAGAGGCTTATAATAAAGACACTGTAGGTAGTGTTAATTCGCGTCCTCAAGGAGTTGATGCATTTGATTTAGGAAGACTGGTGGCAACCACCTCAGGTGATAAAAATACATCATCTGTAAATTATAACGTTCGTCAGTTTTTAGATAGGTTTATTAGGAATAAGATGAAACCTTATTATTTTGAAGCAGCTTTAGGTCCAGACAGATTTGGTCTTGTAGAAATTAGACCAACAATGAATTCAGCTAGAGTGCCTCAGTTCGCGATGGGTGCTGCTAAAGTTATAACTACACATGCCGATTTAAAAGCTTATATGGCAGAGTTTATGAAGACTACATCAACTTTAGGCGCAGCAGAAATACAAGAGGTAATGGATAGTGCTTATACCTACGCACACACTCAAACAATGATGACAGAAGCAAACATAGCAACTTTAGGTAAACACGCACAGGCACATATAGTATTAAATGCAACAAATGGTCTTGACGTGACAATAAATCAAGTTGACCCCCTTAATCCAAACAATCGTGGTCATGGATATGGTCAAGTGTTCAAGGTACAGAATTTCGTAGCTAAAAAATTATTAGCAGATTTGACAGAATACTTTTCAACCAATACAATGAAAGGTCAATTTGCACATGTTTATAATATGTTACTACAGGAAAGTAATAAGCTAACTAGGTCGTGGTTTAGCGCATCATCCCACCTTAGAGGTAAAGTTACATATCAACCCCTAAGTACTGAATTTATGTATGGTAAAGCTTGGAATGGTCCTCGTAAAAAATATTTGGGAGTATGGAGTAGTCCTACAGAAGATACATGGCGAGGAAACGACGAAGGATATAATTTTTCTATCTCTCCAATGATGGAATCTAGAAGACAAATGAGTAACTCTAAATTATTCACAGATTCNTATGATTANCACAAGCTTTATATAGTAACTTAATCTAATTTAAAGGTAACGAGTGNAATGTAACGCAAATTTGTCTAGACAACAAAAAAAGGAGTAAATAAAAAATGACATATTTCCTAGGAAGAGACGTCGATGTATACGTAACATTAGAAGCAGATACTTCTGCTACCGCAATTGGTATTGAGGCAGACCCTCAAGGCACAACTGTACCGGTAGTTGCTATTTTAGCTTCTGGAACCGTAGCACCGGGCGGTGATGTTTTTGCTAATACCATGCAAAGTGACGACACTGTCTTGGCCTCACGAGTACACGACTTGACAGGAGTTGACCTGTCTATATCTACATCAGATGAAGATGTTGGTCCATTTATGGGTCAAGTATCTACACAATCTGTAGAATTAAGAAAAGATATGACTGTTACGCTAACTCACAAAAAAAGTGATGAAGTGTGGGATGCCATATATAACGGACCCAGCAATGGTAACGATTTTGAAGCAAGGTTAAAAGATACAACCGTTGACACAAACACTAATACAACAGTAACTATGGATAGTACTACTGGTGTACGAGTTGGTCAGTTTATTGTAGGACCCGGATTTCCTAGAGGTTGTATAGTTGCTGTGGTCGATAATGCTACTACCTTAACCACAAGTATTGCTACAACTGCAACTGCTACTAATGTAACTGCATCTTTCTTAGATTTACCTGCGTTTTTACACCAAGGTGGAAGATTTGGAGCAGCTTATGATTCAGCAACTCCTGTAATATCAATGGGACGAACTAATCCTAAATCTGTCGTTTCTGGTGCAACTTATGCTTTACACCCTTCTAATCCAGTTAATTATGGATATAGAGTACACCTTAGACTAAAAGACGCTGTAGAAGTTTACACCGTCAGAAATGCTGCAATAACGGGACATACAGTTACCCTAAATGCAGATGGTGTTTCAGAAGAAACACTTGAATTAAAATCTTCTGTTTTACCAATGTTATTCACTGGTGCAACAAATACATTTAATAAAGTACTAACAACTGTAGGAGAGATGTAAATATGGTTTATTTTATGGGACAGGATATTACGTTGTTTATTACAACTGAGAATACAGATACGGCTAATGTGTATGGTCTTTGCAGTGACGCAGGGGTTATATCATGGTCGGCAACGACTGGAAGTAATAACATATTTGCAGGACCTTTATCAGGAAGTCTTGATTATCGAGACGGCACTGTACTGGGTGCACCTCAATTAACAGATATAATTGGTTTAGATGTTTCTATTGGAACTATGGATGAAGATATTACATACTTCGGATTTAGGCAAACAACCAAAGCTGAAATTAAAAAGGAAACCACTATAAGCATTACTCGTAAAAAGGAAAGTCTTGTATGGGATGCTGTATTTAACAACCAATCGGCTAGCTATGGACGCTGGGGATGTTCAGGAACTACAGGTATAGATGGACTTGAAGAACCTACTGTGAATTTAGGATATAGAGTTCACGTTATGTTACAAAACGGAACTGAAGTAATGAGTATACCCGGTTGTGTATTAGCAGCCCACACCGTAACTACAAATGTAGACGGCTCTGCTGATGAGACACTTGAATTTACTACACCGCTAACACCAAGCTATGGACAGGAAGCTGACCAAGCTAAGTTAACTACTGCGGAATTGTAAGTATAATATGAAATAATGAGGGGGGTTTGAACCCCCTCTCAGGAGAACAAAAAATGACAGAAGAAAAGAAAGAAATATGGTCTATGGACCAATTAGTAGCACTTACTGATGAAGTGCAAATGGAAACAACGGAATTTAGAGGAAAGCTGGTAGAGTTTCAATTTTGTGAACTCACCGAAAAAGAAGAACCTAAATTTACAGGGCTTAATGACGGAATGTCTGAAGATGCAAAAATGGAATTGTATCAAGAAATTGGAACACAACGAGTATTAAAAATGTTAGCTAAAGCAGCTGATAAAAACCCTGACGGACCTAACATAACAAAGGAACAATGGGCACTATTACCTACAACATTAAGATATGGTATATCTAATAAAATTATAGGCGCACAGGAAGAAGTAGCAGAAAGTTTTCGCGACTGATGCTGGAATCGCCTGATGCGGTATTAATTTATATGCCTTTAATGAAAGAATTAGGTATGAGTTGGAATGAAATTAAAAGAACATCGCGGCACGAATTAAGAGCATTGTGTACTGCTTTATATGAATACAAGGCATACCATTCAATGGACGGCTACACGGCTGAGGATATCAGTGGAATGGCCAAGAACAAGCCACAAGTAAGGCAACAATACAATACTTACTTACAGACACGACGTAAGTATGATATAATGATAGGAAATGAAAAAAAACCAACCGGTTTTGGAAACATTAAATAATGAGTATGACAGGCCAGCTGTTTGCCACTCGCATTGCTATCGGATTAGCAGTTCCTAGTCCACAGGCTTTACAAAAAACAGGTGGTATGTTAGCTAGAGGTATTCAGCAGATTGTAGGTCAGGCGCAAGCAGCTAAAGGTGGTACTGGAAGAGTAGTTAATGAATATAGAAATACACTTAATAATATTAACAAGATGACAATGGGTGCTGCCACTAAAATGAATAATGAGATGAACACACTATTATCACAAAACCTAAATCAGATGAATAAACTATCAGGGGGAGCGATGGCAAAATCCTTTAATGAAACTGCTGGTTCATATTCAAGATTAAAGAAGATTTTAGCAGCCCCGATTAAATCACAACTCGATAAAGGGATGGGAGGTTTATCAGGTATAGCAGCTATGACTAAACAGACACAAAATCTCTATAAAATGGGAGCAGCTAATAGACAAGAAGTTTTAGCTAGCGCACAGCAGGTAGTCTCCTTGAAACGAGACGAGGTTGAGATGATAACTAAGGATGTTAATCAGATGTCTCAGAAAACCGATAAGGAAAGAGAAGCTTATAATATCGCTGAAGAAGGATTAAGAACAAAAAAAGAACAACTTAAGGAAGATGAAAAACACTTAAAAAATCTAACCAGACAAGTCGGCGAAGCTAAAAAGATGGACACTCTTTCTGCTAGGATGCTGCGTAGACAAAAAGAATGGTCAGCTTCTATTATTGGAGCTGGAAATGCATTACGAAGTAGATTTAATGATGCATTGAGAACTACGGCTATGTTATTAACTGCTGTAGGATATAAATTATCACAAAACACACGAGAGCTAATAGAATATGAAAAAGAATTATTAAATGCCAACTCTGTATTTAACTTAACAAATGACTCACTATTTAAAGTAAGCAATTCTATATTAGAATTCGGAAACGAATTTGGTATAGCTGCTCAAAACGGTGCATCTGGTCTTTATCAGCTTGCTTCGGCAGGTCTTAGCGCAGATGAAGCAATGAAAGTTTTACCATCAACACTTAAATTATCTATGGCTGTACAAGGAGACCACAATACTATCTCTAAACTTACCGCACAAACATTGTTTGGTTTCGGTATGGAAATGAACGAAGCAGCACTAATTACCGATAAATTCGCGTTTGCTATACAGAAGTCTCTTATTGAGTATCAAGATTTATCAAGCGCTGTTAAGTTTGCTCTACCTTTCTTTACCTCTACAGGGCAATCTATTGACCAATTATTAGGGGCTTTACAGATATTGACTAATAGAGCTTTAGAGGCAGGTATAGCAGGTAGGGGTCTTAGACAAGCATTAGCTGAGTTTGCTGAGAGCGCTATGGATGCTGAAGTAGGCTTCCGTAAGATGGGAGTTGAGATATTAAACAGTCAAGGTGAGATGCTTCAACTGAGTGAAATAGCTGCTCAGTTTGCAGAAGCAGTAGGTCCAACCACCATTTCAAACACCGAATTATTAACAACATTAATTCAAGACTTGAATGTAAGAGGTGCAACTGCATTTATACATTTAGTTCAGGCCTCTGATGAATTCACACAAGCAGTCGAAGATACTGCTAATGCAGGTGGACAATTAGATGAAATGGTTAAGATTCAGAATGAGTCTCTCTCAGCTCAGATACAAATTTTAAAAACAAATGTATTATCTATATTTGCATTTAGAGATGCAGCTTACGAAGGAACCGAGTTTATGAATGGGTTTCACGAAGCTGTTGTTAATATGGTTACAGGATTTAGGGGATTAATTATTGAAGGTGAAGGAGCTGACCAACAATTAACTGAATTTGGTATGAATTTACAGAATATGGCTGTTAAGGCCGTTACTTCGTTTGGTAAACTAGCGGACGCAGCGGTGGCAGCTGTTCAAGCTATAGCAGATAATGAAGAAATGTTAATGTCTCTCTTTAATATTATGGTGAAATTTATGAGTACTATTGCAAATGCTGTGAAATGGGCAGCTGAAACAGGTGTACCGGGCTTAAACATGTCGTTGCTTGAACTATACGCTACTCTTAAATTAATTTCTATGTTAGGTGTATTTAGTTTATTAGGTAAAATAGGAAAGGTTGCAAAACATGCGCCAGCTGCGGGTAGGGGTTTGATGGGTCTAATGACTGGGGTAGGAGCTAGAGGAGCAGTCAATAAAGCAGGTGTTGCTTTAACACAAGGAGGTTCAAAACGGGTAATTAACGCCGGAGTAGCGCGCGGTGCGCTTACAATGGGAGTTAGAGTTGGCGCTGCTGGTACTGGTATAGGGACCGCCTTATTAGCTTATGAAGCTTTAAAATATATACACGGTACTGGTAAAGTAAAAGGCTTCGGTGGAAAAGCCAATGGTGGATACATGGAAAGAGGTGCAGGTGGACCAGTTTTGGTAGGAGAACAGGGACCGGAACTCTTTATGCCGGGTCAATCAGGACAAGTTTTAAATAATGCGCAAACCAATAATATAATGGGTAGTGGTGTGACGTTTAGAAATGTAACAATAGGTATAGACTCTTTTGGAGGTATTGCATGAGTGTAGAAATTAAAAGAAATCATTTTTATAAAAAGCAAGTAATAGGCACTGGTGTTAATATTAATCCTTTATTTACAGATTTACCACAAGGGACGGCAACTACCGCTACGCTAGGTACTTCCGATTCCGAGAATATATTTGTTTTATCAACTGAAGTACCGGATGAACCTAATTATGGTGAAGCTACTCTTACATCAGCAGCTCTCAGTTTATATAGTCCTGCTGTAGATTTTTTAAAGAATCAGAATATACCTCAAATATCAGGATATCAACTTAATAGTGACATTACAATCAACGAAGGAGGTTATACCACTGCTACAGGTGGTAATAAGTTAGCTGTTTACAGTGTTAAACCTAATAATTCAATTCCCTATTTGTCTGAGGAATTTGAAGGTGACGCGGCTGGTTTCGGAGAAATAACTAGAATGGGAGGAAATGCTCTCAAAGTATTTAAAGACCCCTATATCCTAAAATCTNGTTTAAAGCAAATTATTAGAGATGAGGAGGGTTCAGTTAATGAGCAGCTTTTTAACGTGTTTGCTAAGCAATTAGATTATTATGATGCTACTGGAGAAACGAAACGAGGCACCCTTACTCTCTCAGGAAATAAAGCAAAAATCTCTTTTGGTACGACTCAACAGTCCGTTCAAAGCGACACCTCCTCATTTAAACTTAATCTCGGAAGAGCAAATGTTCTTTTAAAGACCAAATATTTTAAATACTTTAACAAAGATTTAGGTGGGGAACATCTTAGACATGTTAAATATAACCATATGTCAACCTCACCTTCTAGTGTAGAGGGTAATCCAGCCGCTACTAAAGGTAATACTATATTTCAAGATTTTTATGCAACTCGTAATTTCAGTAATCCCTTTGATACTACAGACACCGAACCAATGCTTACATCAGTTATAGAATTAAGTTCTGAGCAAGCACTTAACGGCGGTCAATCTTTACGAATGTACCACAATTGGGGTTACTCAGTAAACAACCCGCAGGTACAAAAGGCAGTAGGAGTATCTGGTAATATGAATCCTCAGTGTGCGCGTGTTTCTTTGTATGATATACCAATGCCTGATATGGGTCATGATATAGCTAAAACTTCTATAAATGGCGGTACTGACATTACTACCTTAGGTCAAAGTCGTGCAGTAATCCCAGAAATAAGATTACCTATGAATTTAACACAACTTGCACCAAATGTTTTACTGTCTGTAGCCGATTATGACTCTACTACAACTCCATGGACTAACCCTTTATTATATTGGGGTTCTACTGCAACCGCTTATGCAACAGGTTCTAAAGCTTTATGCTCACAGTATGAACAGAGCTTCTTAAGAAGTGTTGTTGTTACTTTTTCTAATTACAAACCTAAAGCAGAGCACACCACCGTCGACCAATTTTTAGATTATGGTTTAAAGAATTTTTATAGAGGAAAGGCTACCGAAAATATAGTCGGTGGTTTTGTATTAACTCGCTTTGGTATAGATGGTCAGTCTGAATCTGGTAGTAATAATGCTTATGCTTTCCCTTTACCTGTTCAAAGGAACGCTAGTCAGGCTGTTGCAACTGGAAGTAATGCTTCATATTATATTAGTGGTAAAACTGGAATGGCAAAACTTCAAGGAAGTACTAATGACAGTTCCACAATAGGAAATGTTGAGAACTCTACAGTTTTATCGTGGGGAAGGACATTTACAAGTTTACCGGAAGAAGACCAACGCGGGCGTTATGCTGAAATACCGATGAATTCTTGGTTTACGGCACGTATTTTTACAGATATATTTCAACGGAATGGAACAGGGTCGACGACCAAAAGACCGTATTCTGCAACAATTACCCCAGCAGCCGATTTATCAGCTGGTAATGCAAGTTATCCAAATATATATGATAGGGGTGTGTCTATGAGGGTTGTTTTTGATACAGAATCACAGAATGGAATGACGCAAACGATGTCAGGTACTACTATTATAAATACAGAAGGTGTTGTTGTAGACTCAAATAATCGTAATTTACCTTTCCTTGATATCCCATTTCCTTGTGGTAATGGTACAGCTAGTGCCGCAGCTTATAAAACAACGAGATATACTTTCC
>JGI24006J15134_10002208_pt1 | contig 10891 bp, 7 predicted proteins | sample LinPmetageLP53_FD_15134 | JGI IMG/M metagenome (IMG submission 15134) | reverse complement strand
TATATCCACCAGGTAAAGATACGGTAACTTGATAACTTTGTTGGTCATCTTCTACGGTTACTACATCTCCGTTAGGTAATGTTATTTCTTTAGCCATTAAATACTCCTGAATATGCTTGTGGTATAACTTTAGTCAAATCATTTAGAAAAGCATTCTTAACACCAGGTGCATCCTGATATGATTTTCTAATTAATCCGTCAAATTTTTGATAGTCACCACCAGCTTGGATAATTAAGTCGTTAATTTTTAGTTGGTCTTTTGTATTCAAAGGTACAATTTGTGAGCCTGTACTACCATTGATTAATCTTGATGCTCTATTACTAAAGTATGGATTCCATGTTGAGAATTTAGAACCTGCAAATGTTGGATACAAAGTATCATGTACTTTTTGCAAGTCATCTTGTACTTCATTACCTTTACCATTTCGTATCATTGCAGCCATTTGTAAAAATGAGCCATCAGTTTTATATCCTTGCAATGCATCTTTACCTAAAGTACTCATAATAAGACTTTCAGCTTGTGCTTTACCATCATTAGTTTGGAATTGTCCTACAAAAGGTTTTAGTTCATCAGGAAGTACTTGTTCTCCACCAACTGTTTCAAGGAAGAATGAATCTCCAAGATACTTTATATACATATCTACTTCTTCAGAACTTGTGTATTTACCTGTAGATAGGCCCATTGCTAATACTTTAGCTAGCTCTGTTGTATCTCCTTGATAGTCAGCATCGAATAAAGATTTACTTATAGCAGATATATTTAACTGTACCTTTTCCATAACGGCATTAGGGTCTGCATAGTATTCTGCTGCAAAATCTCTTTGTTCGGGTGAACTAGACTTAAACCAATCAGTATCAGCTAAGTCGTCAAGGCTTACTGGTTTACCAGTTAATACAGAAGCTAAGAATTTTGTTTGTACATCTACATCTAGTAGCCATTCCATACCATTTTCTTTAGCTCTATTGTTTAGTTGGGCCTCTTGTAAATCCATAATGCCTCTGTAATCTACTTGGTCTCCTTCTGTTGGTATGTCTGATACATACAAATCACCATGGCCTCTGAATACATAACCATATTTTTGTGCAAATGTATCTTCATCTAAATCAATTATCTGTGTTCCTTCTTTAAGGAATGTTTCAAATTCTACTTCAGCAAGTATAGGAAAGTCTCCTAACTCTTCACCAGTATCAAAGAATACAGCATACAATACGCCGTCAATTCTTATTACCTCTTCGGGTTGTAGGTTAAAGTTACTTGTTAATGACATTATTTAGCTACCTTTGTTATTGATTTTAGCATTTCAAACATTCTTTTTGCAGGACCTATAGTACTATCTATCACGATTTCTTTTGTATCCTTAATAGGCAACTGTTCGTTTTCTGCTTGTTTAATCAAGGAGCTATCGCCCTGTGTTTGTGGGCTTCCTGATTCATAACTGTAATCAGTGTTATTAACAATCATATCAGCTACATTAGCATCTACTAATTGTGGTTTACCGTTTAAATAAATTGTTATAGGTTCTTTAGTATCTGTTGCATTACCACTTGTTTCATCCAGTGCATCAAATTCATTTATAAATTCAATCTCATCTTGCAGTCTATTTAGTATTCCTTTAGGGTTATAACCAGCTTCTTCTGCTCTATCTTCTATTTTAGTTTTTTGGTCCATGTTAAATAAATCTATGTTACCTTGTGCTATAGTTTCCAGGCCATCATCTTGTAAAGCCCACGGCCTGTGAAAATAAACAGCTACAGCTAAATCATGTTGTTCTTGTGTTAAAGTTAAATCTCTATTTTTAGCCATGTTGTTTATTCTTAAGTTAGCTTCATCTAAATCTTCTAATAAGATTCTTTCAGCTTCTTCTTCTGTAACAGTGTCTCCTTCTTTAAAAGGATTTAATTCATTAGCTTTTGTATGCCCATAACCAATAGTTAGTACACCATTCATATCCGGATAGGTCTTACTTACAAAACCTTCTAACTTTTTAATTAACTCAACTACTCTATCGTCATATTCCATTACGGTGTATCTCCATATCCAAGCATACCCATAGATTGTTCAAACAAGTTTGCTGTGTACTTTATATCGGCAAGTTTAGTATTACCTGCTTGTTGATTCTTTGTTAGTAAACCTACTTGTTCATTTACAATTTCTTGTGCTGAACGAACTGTAGGTGCTGGTCCACCTTTACCTTGTGTCATATAGTCGTATGATGGTAAAACTAAAGGCATATTGTTACCTTTAAAGAATCTAGGCATTTGGCCTTCGTCTCTGATACCTCTTACATCCATAAATTTAGAACCAAGGATTATATCTCTATCTGTTATTAACGAATCTTCAAATTGTTTTGTTGAGTCTGCTTCTTGTTGTAAAGCATTTATAACAACATACGCATAATCAACTAAATCTTTTGAGGATAACTCTGAACCATTCGCAGCAGCACCTATTTGTAGCATTTGATGTATGGTTGCCGGAGCAACATTAGGAGCTTGATTACCATAGTTATTTTTATTTAGAAGATTAATAAATGCTTCATTAGCTGAAAAATCTTCTGCAACTTCTTTAAGTTCAGTTTCCCATCCCTCTAAACCGTTAGCTATATCTTTTCTTGCGTTACCGTTATCAGTTGCTTTTAAAAATATAATAGACATAAAGTTAGCTTCTCTATCTGTCCACTGACCATACTGACTTACTGGAGGAGCAGACATACCTGCTTGTACTAATCGCTGTTGTAATAAAATTATATCTGATTCGTCTAATGTATTAAAACTAGAGTACTCTTCGCCTTTATAAAACGGTGCAGGCACTCTTTTTTGTTTACCATTTTCATCAATAATAGTTTGATAACCATCGTTATCTGTTGTATATCCCCAGGCCGGAGATGATGTTCTTATAATGCCTTCGTTAACAATAGTCTCTTGTGCTTGTTTAGCTTGTTCAGCACCTTCTGCTTCTAATGCAGCTTGCTCACCCTCTTCTGCTATCTTCTTAAAGTTTTGGTCTCCTATGTCAAAAGCAACTAAGTCATAAGATACACTAGAACCATCATTGCTAAAGTTAGGATTACCATCTTTTGTTTTCTTTTTATCGTATTGTACTAACAACTGTACAGGGTTAATTGATACACCTAATACTTCATCTGCACCACTAGATACCCTATTTGTTTTTTGTCCTGAATTTAATTCTGTACCTATTTTAGTTACAAATGTTTGCAACTGGTCTTGTACATCTATTGATGGGCTATTTATAATTTGTGAGTATTCTTGTTTTAATTCATCTGATAAGAAATCAGCTACTAAATAACTACTTGTTAAATCTTTTATAGAATAGTACTTACCTCCACCGGCTACTAAATTACCTGAAGACGGAGGAACTTGTTGATTGTCACCCTCATAAAATATATCAAAATAAAACAAAGGCATGTTTACTGTTTGTTGTATTAAGTCAAATATAGATTGATATTTAACTGAAGGTTCTATTTGGACTATAGCTTGAGGGTCAACGGTTATTGTCTCATCTTCTATAGATTCGTCATCACCTTCAACTAACTCTTCTAATTCTTCTAATTCATCCGGGTCCATATTAATCCTCGCTGTTTTGACTATTATTAGGGCTTAATTCATAGAATAGCACTTCGTTTGCTAATTGGGGATAATTGGTATCGTTTCCTTGGTTTATTAAATCATTCCAAATCTGTTTCATTATCTCTCTAGCGTCTACTTTTTGTTGTCCAGTACCAGTAAGTAATCTTGCTTTATACTTTGGTCTTCCAACAGCTAATGATAATTCACCATATTCAAAAGTTCCACCTTTAGTTAAAACATCTAGTAAGTCGTCTCTGTAGTCTAAGTACTGTCCTAGGTACTTCCACTCAGGACTATTTCTTAACTGTGTATTGTCTTCCCAACTTCTGAGTTCACTCATAGTTGCTTTAATACTTACAGATTGTGGTTTACCTTGGAAGTTAAACAAATCAATCCCACCATAATCTTCTTCTATTTCTAATTTTAATTCACTGAATCTTCTATTTTGTTCTTTGTTTGATAAGCCTTCACTTCTAATATCTGCTTTACCCTTTTCATACTCAAAGATAGCTTGACTGTGACGCATAAAAGTACCTTGTTGATTAGATGTTAAGTTAACACTTATTGTTTGAAAATAAGCAGGATAGTATAACTCATCTTCTACTTTGTCAGGATTTGTATAGTATGCAGTATTAGGGTGCGATAATAACAAATCTTGATTTTCCGGTTGTTGCCAATAGAAAAAAGCGTTTTCTTTAATAGGTTGTTTACCAACTGTATAAGCTCCAGGTTGTTTTAAAGGTATTGGGTTAATACCAAATTTAGTTATAAAGTCTTGTTGTGTTTGAAAATGGTCATACCCATTAGTAATCAATATCTCCTGGTATTTATTAATAAGTGTTTGTGTGGCCCACCAGGTACCATCTTTATCTTCTATTTCTATTCTTGGTTGTATAGCTGTAGGCAACGAGAACTGAGCTGCACCTCTAAATATAAACAATCTTCTTGCTTGGTCTGATGATTTTTGCAACCACTCTTGTACAGAATCCGGGTCTTCCTGGTTAACAAGTCCTGCTAATACATAACCTGTGTATAAATCCATTTGTGTCGCACCAAATGTTCTTTGTACATCTGCATCGGGAGAACCTTCCCAAGTTAAAAACTTTTTAACCCATGCAGGTTATTATCTTTAACTATTTTCCTGACTTTGCAAACTCTCCTAAGAAAAATGTTCTAACACCTTTGGATGAACCTATTGCATTAAGAATTATTCTCATTGGTACTGTAACTACTGGTCCAAATCCAGGAGCAAAACCATTCTGTGCAACAAGGTTTAGGCCTGCAGCATACGCAGGAGCTGTAGCTCTAACACCTTGTTCCTGTAAGTCTTGGCCAAACACTGCTGTTTGATATGGAGATTGCACAAATTCAGGTAACGCATCTTTTATACCTGTTTCATTAATAAGTTTTCTTGCTAACGGTAGTGTTCCTAAACTTAAAACATTAAAGACATCAACATAGTTAAACATTAGTTTTCCTGTTTGTGGGTCTTTACTTAAGAATCCGTTTTCTTCATCCCAAGGTTTAGCTTCTGTACCATTGTCAACTGCTATTCTTGCTCTGTTAAACTTCTGTGGGTTATCTACAATTAAATTACCCCAGGTCTTAGCTACCTCAGCCCATATTTCAGGAAATGGTATGTACTTAGAAAACAAATCAGAAGCAACATGTCGTTGTGATGTAGAGTAAAACAATGACAAAACTTCATTCATTGCTGCAGACTTTAATAATTTATTAGCTTGTTCTAAACTTGTTACTGTAAGTTCTAATGAGGGTTCTTTAGCTGCTTCTATTAATTCATCCCATAATTTATTACCGTCAATCCATACTTCTGATTCTTTTAAAAACTTTCTTTTAGTAGGTTCATCCATAAATTTAATAAGGTCTTTAGCATTGTCATAAAATGCATACCTAAACAATGGGTCTCTGTTTAAATAGTTAGATGGTTTTGTTATTAATAAACCATAGCCTAGTTCTAATAAACCTCCACCAACTTCCCACCATTGATTGTTAACAAAACTTTCTTGATAACCAGCAGCTTTTATTTCACCACCTGAAATCATTGTTCCTGTTTCAGATACTCTGTTTTTTAAATCAAATTGTCTTGGCAATCTTTGTGGTCCTAAATCAGCTACATCAAATTCATCTTTAAACAACTCTATAAACTCTTTGTAAAATTTTTCGTTACCTTTTCCTCGTAATTGTCCTGCAAATGTTTGTATGTGTTGGTTGTATCTAATCCAATCCCTACTACCTATAACACCACCTTGTTTAATAAATTTATATATTTTAGTATTTGTTCCTACAGTCATATCTACTTCAAATTGTGGATAAATCTTTCTACCTTTTCTGTAAAAAATTTTCCCTGTTTGTGAAGCGTCTAATGGAAANCCTGNTAATGGGTCTCTTATTTCTGTAGTTGGGTTACCTATTGCTTTNCCTACTCGATACTCTAGTGATTGCAAATACTGTCTAAGTTCTACATCGTCTGTNAGCATTAATTTATCTTCAGGATTAAAACTTCTTTTTACAAACTCTTCTAAGTTTGCCTTACCTGTAGAATTTTTTCTTAAATAAACCATCATGTCATCAATACCTTTATTAATAAGAGGTACAACAATAGGGTCACTAGCTAATAACGATAACTCTTCCCAAAGTCCTTCCCATGCTCTAGGGTTTATTCTTCCATCAGACATTCTTTTGTCTACCATGATATAAGCATTTTCTGCTAAATCTTTTCTACCTTCCATCATTCCTCTTACAACTGCAGCTTCTCCCATAGAAGCCTTGTAAGTTTCATCTGTAGAAAACATTCCTCCACCTGGCATACCTTGTGCAGCACCTTTTACTTCATCTACTTTTATACCTAAAGCATCAAAGTTAGATTTAAAATGTTTTTCCATAACTTGTTTAGATAACACAGAATCTAAATCAATATCTCCTGCAGCTCGTCCAGGTTTAGCTCTGTATAAATACATAAAGCCATCATCATTAACAAGATTTGTATATCCACTTTTTTCTGCTAGTTCTTTGTTAGCAATATAAATAGATTCTTGAAACGCATTGGCTCCCATGTGTACAGCATTTACAACGGCATTATCACCTTTTAGGCCTATAGCTACATCAAGAATAAAATTACCTTCTTCATCAATGTATGTTCCTAATACATGGTCTTGTTTTGATAATAAACCTACAGTGTCATCAGTCATAAAGACATTATCTATCTGTGCATCTATATAATCTACAGTTGATATTCCTGCTTTTTTAGCAGCAGCATCTATGTCTCCTCGTGTTCCTAAACTAAATTCAAACTCTTTATAAGCAGATACGAACGCATCAGCCTCAGAAGGACTTCTTGTTTCGAGGTCTAAGTATTTAACAGCATCTAAATCTACACTAAAACCACCTGATTCTATAAATGCTTCACCCATAGAGTTGTAAGTGTTGCCATCGTAACCATTAATATTTCCTTTAGCTTGTGCTTTTATTTTTCTAGTTTTAACAGTAAATGCTTTTTCTGTTAGTTCTGCAAATCTAATATCTCTTAAATCAAAACCATTTACAGCAGCACCTATTAAATAATCAGATACAACTCCTTCTGTATTAGCTTCTAACAAACTAGATTTAATTAATTTTTCTACATTGTCGTATTTAATACTTGCAAAATTTTCTACATCTTTTACATCTATCATTTTTTTAAGAAAAATTAAATCGTCAGGACTCATTCTTGTTGTAAAAATTATTGCTCCAAGGTTGTTGTAAGCCTGGAAAACCTGGTCTTCTCTAGCTCTTGGTCCTAGACCACCTAAGTAATGATTTGAGTTCATTGCAGCTCTTTGGAAAGGTGTAGTTATAAAGTTTACTTTACCTCCAAATGCAGCTCTTACACCTTCTTCAGGTGCAATTCTTAACATCAATGCAAGTCTTAACATCCACATAGGTTTTAATACATTGTTCTGTACTTCATCAGCAAGTGTACTAAAAGGCCCTTTTGCTTTTAATTGCAATTTATTATCTTTTGTATTTTTAAGCAACGCTCTTCTAGGTATTCTAAAAGCATCAGCCCAGTCAAGAGTAATTATTTCTCTAGGTTTTTTAGTCCATGCTCTTAAAAGAGAATCTTCCGGGCCAATTAATGTTTGATGTTTTCTTGTAGCTCTGATAATGTCTTGTGGGTCCCATAATTGTGCAGAAAAATTATCTGCTGCTTGAGATAATAAATGCATTGTTGGAACAGCTTCTAAAATTGTTTCTATAGCAGTTTCGTCAGTTAATTCTATGCCTAGTTTTTTAGACCATAATTCTAAATCTTTTATTAATTTTTTGTATCTTACTTTTGTTTGAGTACCATCAAATGCAATAGAACCTCCAGCAGAACCTGAGAAAAATTGTCTTAGCTCTTCTATCTGAATATTGTATGCTTCTTGTTGGTCAATCAAATCTTGTATATCTACTTCTAATGATGGGTTTCTTCTTCTAACTGAATAAGCTATAGATTGATTGACTCTTTGTACTATCTCATTTAGTTGTCCTTGTGAAGTTGCTTTTAACACTTCTTCTTGATATAAACCTCTTGTTGTTGGTTCTGCAAAAGAAAGTTTTAACATATCGTCTACATTTTTAGCAGCTTCATCAAGATTCATTATTGTTACAGTTGTTTCAGGTCTTAAACTTATTGCTCTTCTTAGATGTGGAGGTAGTGCTTGTTTTATCTGAGTTCCAACACCTAGTAGTTTTTTTGCACCAGGTAATGCTCTATATGATTTACTTGTTGTACTTAAAAACAACGGTGCAAATTTTCTCATAGCAGATACATCTCTTACATCTCTTGTAATTACTTTTGCAACAAAATTAAAAAACTCTCCTGTAACTGTAGGTTTTGCTGGTATAACATTTAATCCAAAATTAACATTGTTAATAGATATTTCTCTAATTTCATCTAGTTTTAATTTCTGTGAATCGTCAACATATTTTTTTAATAAATCAAACATGTTATCAAATTCTTTACCAGTAAGGTCTCCACCTTTAGATACAACATTTAATACATTCCATACATCATCTGCATCATCAACATGTATTAATACTTCTCTAATAGATGCAGGTAGTTTAGCAAATTCAGGAATGTCAGCTAAGAAAGCTCTTCCTCCTGGCCCTTTAAGTTCTGCAATAGCTTGACCAAATTTTTGTCCCCATCTAGTTTTTCTAATGTCATCTACTGTTCTACCATAAAATAATGCACGATTGTTTCTCCCCGTTTTACCAGGAACGAAACCTTTCATAAATGTAGTAATTTTATCTGTAGATTTTAATGCTTGCCTATTTGCAGTAGCTAAAGTTCTCATTGCAGTTTTTACACCAGCTCCATACATTAACCCTAAGTTAAGAGGGTCTGCAGCTAATCTAAAAACTCCATCAACAACACCTGATACAACATTGTATCCTGTACTTCCTGGTTCAATCATTTGTGCAGCAACTATTCGACCAGGAGATATATTTATTTTTTGTCCACTTTTTGTACTATATTTGTATCTATTTTCTTGAGCGTCAAATTGTTGAGTTATTGGTTTACCATAAACTTCTTCTGATTTCTTTCTAGCTGTAATTGAATCAGTACCTTTTCTTATTTCGTCTAAGTACACTTGTGTATCTGTTATATCTACAGAATTAGGTAAAAATCCTGAACCTAGGTTAAGAGGCCTTCCTGCTTTTCTTTCTTCTAACGCTCTGTTAAATTCTGTCTCACCGTATTTAGCTCTTGCTGTATTAAATGCTTGACCAGTTCCTGGTCCTATTACTTTATTTAAAAAATTGTCTGTTGAGACTCCCGGCGTAAACGCACTGTACAATCCACCTAAAGTAGCTGCACCAACTGTTTTTAATACTGATTTTCCTGTTTCTTGTGCAGCGACTACTGCAGATTTAAAACCTCTTGATACTGGTTGAAATAAAGAATCCAATGCAAGCATACCTAATTGAGAAGTTCTTCTACCCCAATTAACATCGGTAACTAAGTCTTGTGTATTTTTATCAACAATAAGTTCTTGTACTCTATTTGCTAAATCAAAAGCTAACTGGTCTTCGGGTTTTACACCTTCTAATGCAGCTATAGCAGCTAACTCTTTATCCATAGTTGGATAAGCGTACAAAAAATCTGCTATTGTATTTGCTAGCTCAGGTGATGAACCTGATTCTCTGAAGCCTTTATTGAAACTATCAACTCTATTTCTAGTTTCTTCTGCGTATTGTGCAGATATCTCAGATGCTGAAAATCTTAATGGAAAAGCACGACTCATAATTAAGTAACATCTTTATAAGGACTATCTGTAAGAAATCTCTCTTTTGGTCTTTCTATAATAGGTGTAGAGTTTGGTTGTCTTTGTATCTCAGCTAATATCGGATGATTCCATCTTGACAACACTCCGTCTATCCAACTATCCAAATCTGTTGTAGGCCTTTGCATAGTCGGACCTGCACCAGGTCCTTGTGTTATACCTGTAGTATTTGCTTCATTTTTAAATTTAGTACCTTCTCTTAATGAAATAGGTTTACCAATCGCACTTTGTATAGCTTGCTTGTCCAACTTGAGGACTTTCTGCTGTAGCGTCCGTACCTGATAGACCTTTTGCTAATTCATTGTTGACGGCTGAAGAACCTGTAGAGTCACCTTCTTTTCTAGGTATATACATCTCCTGCCTAGCCGGGTCTCTAATATCTCTAGCTTCTTTAGCCATTCTTTCTGATGCTGAAATTCTTACCATATTAATTATCCTCTTCTTCTAAAAAATCATGTAGGTTATTTAAAAAGTCCATCATTTCTTCGTTATTAGAATCTTCGTTTTCTAATGTGAAATCAACTCTTAAAAAAACTCCTGGTATTGGTGAGGGAATCCAGTATTGCATAACTGGAGGAGTAAACTCTTGTAGCTCTGCATCTTCTATTTCTAGTTCTCTATCAAAATTAAATTGCCAGTCTTCAGCATTAATCATGTTATAAAACTCAGAATTAGTTTTTGCCATTGGGTCGTAATCTTTAGCCACTTGTTGGTCCTCCTTGTGCTTGAGCTTGTGCTAATACTTGAGCGAGGCCTGGAGGAGGTCCACCTTGTGGGCCTGCTTGTGGTGGCCCAGCCAATAATGCTTCTTCCTCTTCTGTAGGTTCTTCTCCCTGTGCAGTATAGAACTTGTCTAATATATCTGACATGTTTTGTGGGTTCTTACGAATCTCAATAGCAGCCATTGTTGCTTTAGGATTACCTTGTGCAGCTTGGGCCATAAGAGATTCAAACAATACAGTTTCAGCTCGTTC
>JGI24006J15134_10002207_pt1 | contig 10893 bp, 13 predicted proteins | sample LinPmetageLP53_FD_15134 | JGI IMG/M metagenome (IMG submission 15134) | reverse complement strand
CAAATTTATCATTTCCTGAAAATAGTGTAGATTTTGTTATAAGTACACATACTATAGAGCACTTACCAGACTTAAATGCAGTACAGGGGGTAGTAGAGATGTGTGCTAAATCAGCTACTGAGTTTGTATATCTTACTTGGCCAAGTTTTGACGCATCACAATACCTTAAAGATCACAATTTTACACAATTTTTTAGTACTATGAGTGGACATACATGTCATGCTACTCAGCAAGATGTACGTGATATTTTAACTAAACTTAATCTAGATGGTGTGTGCTCATCTTGGAATCGTATACTCGATTCTAATCATACATGTATAGTCCCTCTTAACTCTCCAGTTGATACAGGTCCTTATACTGATGATTTAGATCAAAAACCATACATGCAATTTACTGAACCAGTATATTACGAAAATGTTTGTTTAATTAAATTAAACCCATCTCAAAAGTATTATAACGCTGAACGTTTTATTAAGAGTTTCTGTCCATGGTAAATAAAAAAGTTATTTATACAGCAATTTTCGGAGGATACGACAAATTACCTGAACCAACTTTTATACCAGAAGGGTGGGATTTTATATGTTTTACAGATAGTAATATACAATCAGATATTTGGACTATTAAAAATGTACCTGCAATATATGAAGACTCTACTCGTAATGCTAGAAAGCATAAGTTACTACCTCATCGCTTGTTCCCTAACTACGATTATAGTTTATGGGTAGATGGTAATATTATTATTCAATCTGATGTTAATGAACTAATAGAACAGTATCTTCAAGATGCGAATCTTGCAGTACATGATCATAATCAAAACGTTTTAGATCCTAGAAATTGTGTTTATAAAGAAGCTGATACTATATTTTATTTTGGTAAGAAGAATGGTAATTACAAAGATGATCCAAAAGTTATTCATAAACAAGTTCAAGGATATGCAGATGAAGGCTACCCTCAAGATAATACACTTGCAGTTACTATGCAAGTATTGAGACGTCATAACGAACCTGACTGTATTAAAACTATGGAGACATGGTGGCAAGAAATTAAATATAAAAGTAAACGAGATCAATTAAGTTTTAATTATTCAATGTGGAAGACGGGTATGAAATTTAATTATTTTGTAGGTGATTCACGGAGTAATAAGCATTTCCTCAATACAGGTAAGCATAAGAAGAAAGTAAAAGCAAATGAGGTACCAGAGTTTTCACCTATAGATCGTGAATATTTTTTAAATATGGAATTAGCTTCAGGTGGAGGTGGTAAGGAAATTGTTAAGTTAAATGGTAAGTTAATAACTGTACGAGATGTGGTAGAGTACTTCTCTAGTAAATACAACAGAACTAAAACGGAAGCTTTATTAAAGCCGGAGAATTGGCAATACTATAACTGCATGATAGCTGAGTTTAGACACGGTGTTAAAAATCATCACGATTTAGGATGGGAAAGTATGACTAAGGAATACTATAATAACCTTGAACTTATGACTGATCCTGAAATAGAAGATTTTTTAAAGTCAACACCTGTAGAGTTTGATAACGGATTTATAAGACATAATTACCACAGAGCATGTGCAATGATTGGTAGATTAATAGCTGGTAAACCTTATATACCTTTCTATATGAAAACGTCTCAGATCTATGCAGAACCAAGGAAGCGTGATGGTATCCATAGAGTTAAACATCTAACAAATAATGTTTATGGTATCGATCAGATAAAACTATTACCTATTCCTGAGTCAGATTACACTATCACTCAAAGTGGTATATTAGCGTTGATGGGTATCAGAAAAAATGATGATATAGATATTATTATATCATCTAAAGTTCGTAAAAACTTATTTAATAATCGTCAAGATTTTATAAAATTACCTGGTAATATAGAAATATTTGAACCAAATAGAGGTAAATTTTTAAATGTTGATGGTGTAGATGACGACGACTTAATTGCTAATCATAGTATTATAGTTAATGGTGTACGATTTTTGCATCCTAAATTTTACTTCAGTAGGAAGCGTATAGATAGAGAGTCCGATAAATATGATTGGGCATGCATTTGTGAGTTTTTTGAGTTAAAGCGTTACAAAGGATTTCCGTTTAATACTATCTCGTTAGATCAATGGGGACATAAATATATTAAAAATTATATGGAAGTTAAATGAAAAATATAGTATTTATACCAAATATAAAGTTAGATGATAATAGAAGTACTCCATACCATTACTCTATAAAAAGCTGGCAACACTTTTGTGAGAAGTATGATTGTGAACTATTAGTATGGGAAGATCTATTATTTCCAGTAGAAGATATGAAAATTACATGGCAGCGGTATTATTTGTTTGATATACTAGAAGCTAATAATATTAAATATGATCAAGTGTTAATGGTAGATGCAGATACTATTGTTCACCCTAACTGTCCTAATTTCTTTCAAGAAACTGATCATAAGTATTGTGGTGTAATGAATGATGGTTGTTATGAATGGGTAACACGTAGTATACGTGATTTTAATCAAGAGTTATTTACTGGAGTTACACCACCTCACCCATCAACTTATATAAATGGTGGGTTTCAAATAGTTAATAAAAAGCATAAGAAGTTCTTTTCAAATATGAAAGAGTTTTATTCTGGAAATACAAAAAGGATACAATATGCAATTGATAAAATAAAAGCTGGTACTGATCAAACTATTGTAAATTATATGCTTGAAATTAACGAAGTAGATGTTAAAATATTACCTGCATGTTACAACTTGCAAGATTTATTTAGAAAAAACCTGTTACATATACCCGGTCATAGTTGGTGGCCAGATACACTAGAAGGTATGTACAGTGCAGGTTGGGTATACCATTTTAACGCAATACCTCAAAACGAACGACATGCGAATTATTGGATAGAACGAACATATAAAGAATTATATAGATAGAGGAATTATTATGAAAGACGGAAAAATAGTTGGATTTACTGCTGGTAACTTCGACCTACTACACCCAGGATATATTATTACATTTGAAGAAGCTAAAAAGCATTGTGATCATTTCATGATATTNTTACAACAAGACCCTTCAGCAACNAGATTTACTAAATATAAACCAGTAATACCATTATTTGAAAGATATAAAGCTTTAAAAGCTATACGTTATATAGATGAGGTNTATATCTACCAAACAGAAGAAGAGTTGTANAATCTTATAAAATACTGGAAACCTGATGTTAGAATATTAGGTGAAGATTATATAGGTAAACCATTTACTGGAGATGATCTACCACCTAGAGTAGTTTATACNAGTAGATCTCATGAATGGTCAACAACTAAACTAAANGATTTAATTACAAAGCAAACNGTTAAACAGAATCCAGNTATATTAAAGAAGTAATATGAGAATAGCATTTTTTACAGAAGGTAATTGGTCAGGAAAAGTTTCAAGAGATAATNCNAATATGCGTACTGAGATGGCTTGGATGTGTGCGTTACAAGCTGATCATTATAATATACATCAAGGTGTCATACAAGGAGAATATGATTTAGCGGTATGTATTATTCCTAAAAAGAATCCTAAATTCGATGTAACTAGGATAAGACAGCACTGTAAACAAGTTGCATCAATGCAAGAAGGACCTCACTGGTATTTTCAAGATTACCCTTTAGATCAACAAATATGGTTCTACAACACATTACAAGAAATGGATTTCCTATTTGTTCATAATATTTCAGATGAGACATATTTTAGAGGTCTTACTGGTAAAGATTGCAAAGTAATGCGTAGCTTAATGATCGAAGATACTATTAGTAATACATATGACTTACGAGATGGCGTCATGATGGGAGGTAATTTTTGTTATTGGTATGGTGGATTCGATTCATATATGGTAGCACAGGAATTTGGTGAGGAAGTATATGTTCCAAGTATGGGTAGAAAGATAGAAGGTGAAGAGGAAATGGAAAACTTAACTCATTTACCATATATGAATTGGACACAATGGATATCGGAATTGAGTAAAAGAAAGTATGGTGTTCATCTAATGAGAACTCATGCAGCAGGTACATTTGCACTTAACTGTGCATATCTAGGCATTCCATGTATAGGGTATGAGGGATTAGATACCCAGGATATGTGTCACCCCTTAACCACAGTTAAATTGGGTGATATAATTCATGCAAAGGAATTAGCACATAAGCTAAAAACTGTTCCAGATTTTTATAAGATATGTTCTGAAACAGCAACTAAAAGATATAATAGCGAGTATAAAGAAGAGGCATGGTTACAAAGATTCAAATCACAGATATAAATTTTGAACAATTAATTTGCGTAAAAAACAAATTACATAGAGTAGTGGATGGTATAAACCATGGTAGAGCTATATACCACGACTCAGTTAATAAATTGTATTATAAAATATTTCATGCAGAGTATTGTCGAGTTAATAACTTTCGAAAAGCAATTAAAGCTAATTTTTTCGAAGGATTAGCTCCAGCTCTTACTAGCTTAATATATGATAAAAACTCTATAGTTGGATATGTTACTAAAGAAGGTCCATTATTATCTGCAAATGAGTTCGATAGTCATTTGATACCTCGAGATTTTTTTCGTATATTAAAGAATAGAATTAAAGAGAGTGGTATGTTTTTCTATGATTTAGTACCGCATAATATTATTCTTATAGATGGAGCACCTAGCCTTATAGATTTAGAGAGTGTATATGATATCAATGAATATAGTAAACTTTCACTACATAACGCTAAGGTTAAGCCAGCTGAATTAGATATTTATATTAAAGAGTTACGGAGTTTACCAATGAAAATTAGTTTTATACAACCAGGCAGGAACAATCTAAAATATCTTAAATGGTCTTACGATTCAATTAGAAAGAATCAAGGACATCATCAAGTAGAAATTTGCGTAGCAGATGATTTCTCAAATGACGGAACATGGGATTGGTGTCAAGACATGATGCAAAAAGATTCCAACTTTAAAGCAATCAGGAATCAAGGACCAACTAGGCTAGGTCATACTATATTGTATGATAGATTAGTTAATGAAGTAGCTACTCATGATATGTGTATGATATATCACGCTGATATGTACTTATGTCCAGGAGCTCTAGATGCTATTCAAAGCCATATGTATACTGAAGTTGATAACGGTGATAATGGTGAGCGATGGAAAAATGATAAAGTAATAGTTTCTTTAACTAGAATTGAACCACCTTTACATCCACCCGGACCTGAGAAGATACTATTAGACTGCGGTATTGAACCTGAAGAGTTTGATGAAGATATGCTACTCACTCAGGTAAAGAGATTAAGGACGGAAAGCAAAGTAACTGAAGGTATATTTGCACCGTGGGCTTTTTGGAAAAAGGACTTTCAAGAAATAGGTGGTCATGATGCTCTTTATGCACCTCAATCAAAAGAAGATTCTGATATATTTAATAGATTTCAATTAAATGGAGTTAGATTCGTTCAAACATGGGAAGGGTTTGTATACCACATGACTTGTAGAGGTTCAAGGTTTGCAGATGGAGCAACTAGAAATCCAGATGGTGAAGTCTTTATGAAAAATAGAGAGACGGATGAATGGTTAACTCAAAATCAAAAAGCAACCAGAGAGTTTATAAGAAANTGGGGTCACTTTGTAAANCATGATGCANTTCTTAAACCAATAGTTCCACCAAAATATGATATTGGGTTTGTAATTACAAATGCTAATCAGCAACTTATAGAAGCTTTAGAGCCATGGTGCAGTTCAATATATTGCGATTTTAATATAGCAAGTTATATTGCTAATGAAAATACATCTTTTGATTTATATAACAAGTTTAAGCCATTTGATAATGAAAAGCAAAACGAAATTTTAATCCAAATTGATGGTAGTAAATTTACTCAAGAAGATTTTGGATTTATACAACAAATGTCTGAAATAATACAAGACAGTGGTGAGGTTAAATTCCATGGTGAGATTGGAAACCTTACAATAGATATAATACAAATGAATACATACGAAAAGGAGTTGATAATATGCGAATAATAGTAACAGGAGGAGCTGGGTTTATAGGTACTAATCTAGTAAAAAGGTTGATGGTAGAAGGTCATGATGTAGTTTCTTTAGATAACTACTCTACAGGTAAGCGAGAAAATGAACAGGATGGATGTGAGTATATTACAGGTGACATTAATGATAATTCGTTATCACTCGAAAGTTATGATGTTATATTTCATATAGCTGCTTTAGCTAGAATTCAACCATCACTTAAAGATCCTAGTACTTGTATTGAAGCAAATGTTAATGGTACATTAAATATATTAAATTTAGCTCGAGAGCATAATATACCGGTTATATACGCTGGATCAAGTTCAGTACATCATGGTTTATATGGAAGCCCTTATGCGTGGTCTAAACATGCTGGTGAGCAATTATGTGAATTATTTTCTACTGCTTTCGGGTTAAATACTACTATATGCAGATTCTATAACGTATATGGCCCACATCAATTAGAAGAAGGTGACTACTCAACTGTTCTAGGTATTTATGAGCGACAGTATAGAAATAATCAACCATTGACTATTACAGCTGATGGAGAGCAGCGACGTGATTTTACTCATGTAAATGATATTGTTGATGGATTATATAAATGTATCGGTAGAAAGTCTAAGGCAGAGATATTCGAGCTAGGTAGTGGTAAAAATTATTCTATAAATGAAGTTGCTGAATTATTTAAGACTGAAACAAAATATATCCCAGCTAGAAAAGGTGAATACCCATTCACATTATGTGACTACTCACATGCACGTAAAGAGTTAGGTTGGAAACCAAAAGAAAATTTAGAATTATATATTAAACAGTTATTAGAAAGTTATGAAAAATAAAATAGGAATAGTAGGTCAAGGTTTTGTCGGCACTGCAGTTAGAGAAGGTTTAAAAACATTTTTCGATATAGAAACATATGATATTGTAAAAGATAGTACATGTGATTCTTTAGATGAGATATGTAAAAAGTGTAATATAATGTTTGTATGTTTACCAACACCTATGCAGCAAGATGGAGGTTGTTATGTAGGTATAGTAGAAGAGGTACTAGAAAAGATTAATGCATTAAATAACTGTAAAACTATAATAGTTAAATCTACTATTCCACCAGGTACGACAGCAAAATGGAATAATATGTTTGATAATATAGATATTGTATTTAACCCAGAATTTTTAACAGAAGCTAATTCAGTAAATGACTTTAAAAATCAGACTAGAATTATTATTGGTGGTCCTAAAAAAGCTGCTTCACGTGTGAGAAGGTTATTTGTAAAAGCATTTCCTAAAGTAAAAATTATTAAGACTGATTCTACTTACGCAGAGATGGTTAAATATGTAACAAATTGTTTTCTAGCAATGAAAGTATCATTTGCAAATGAGATGTATGAAATTAGTAATGCATTAGATATAGATTATGATAAGGTAATTGAGTACGCAATGCATGATGATAGATTAGGTTACTCGCATTGGTCAGTACCAGGTCCAGATGGAGATTTTGGTTACGGAGGGCACTGCTTTCCTAAAGATGTTAAAGCATTAATAAATGTGACACAAGATTTACTTATTGAACCACATATGTTAATAGCAACTAATGAAAAAAATAATAATGTCCGAAAGAATAGAGATTGGGAGCAAATGGAAGGTCGTGCAGTAATAAACCACGATACACCAAAGCAAAAAGTTTCTACTAACCCTCTAGATTATTTACCTCCTCACGATTATCAATTAGACAACTAGTATGGAATATTACTTAATTCATAAAGATCAACCTAGTGATTATTTGTTGATAGGTACAAAGAGCTTCGACTCTTTCTGGCCAGACCAAGGATTACAAGCATTAATGAATATAGTAGAGAGGTCTCCTGAACAATTACCAGTAACGGAAATACGTACTAGTTCAAATAACATCTTATCAGTATCTGAATTTTTAGAAAGTATACAAAAATTAAGAGTAAGATCCAATGGATAAAACAAGTAAAGCTAAAATTCTTAAAACTTATTTTACTACAGAAGGTACTCTATATAAAGACTCAGTTGTACGAGTTGAATCATTACCTAAAAAAGGTGAGGTGAGAGTTAAAGATCAGCTTGGTAAAATATATCACATACTCCGTGAAGATATAGTTTTATTATAAGCATTTCAACTGGTTAATATATATTCTCGATATTTATTAACGATAAAGTATACAGTGTATAAAGGGATTACTATGGACATTAAAAAACAGTACCTTCAGAACGAAGAATACTATCACGAAATAGTTGATAAAAAAACAATTTATCTTCACCACACAGCTGGTTCGCATAGACCTGATTGGGTTATCGCTTCTTGGGAGCGAGATAAAACAGGCTCTGGCGGTGTTCGTCATATTGCTACTGCTTACGTAATAGGTGGTAAGTCTACAAGAGATGGAAATACTGATTTTGATGGTGTAATTATTGAATGCCATCCACCAGAAAAATGGGCACATCATTTAGGCATTAAAGCAAATAATAACAAGCGTCTGAATCAAGAAAGTATTGGAATAGAGATCTGTAACTATGGACCTCTTACTAAAAAAGGTGACGAGTACTTTAATTATGTAAATGGTAAAGTACCTGCAGATCAAGTTGTTGACTTAGGTTACGACTTTAGAGGGTTTAGATACTACCATGCATATACGTCAGCTCAGATAGAAGCTACTAAAAATTTAGTTGTAAAGCTAGGTAAAGATTATACTATAGATTTATCTAAAGGTATGCAAACATTACTAAACGGACCTGTATTAATGCCAGAAGGTTTAGATACTTTAGGTCAACAAAAATGGCTTAATATGCAAGGGTATATTGGTGGTAACGGTAGAGCATTAACTGAAGACGGGTTAGCTGGAGGAAGTACTAGTAATACTAATTATGCTATAAATTCATATAAAGAAGCATTGAATGGTAAAGCATTCGAATTAAATAAACAAGCACTAGCTGGTGCAACAGGTGTATGGACACATACAAATGTACGTTCAGATAAAACTGATTTATCACCACAACCAGCAGTGATAGAAATGATAAAATCATTAGGAGAGTAAAATATGTCATATGGTGGCTATACTAAAACAGGAAACAATACCTCAGGTTCGCATGAGTTTGGAGGAGAAAATATATTTGAGCATATCGGGCATCCAGGTAAGTTTGTAAGCAGTGTTGGAGTAGCTGATGGTCAAACTGATTACACAGGGTCCAATTATGGAGCAGCGGCAGTGATAGTTAAAACACACGGATCAGCTGTATTTCATTTATCTGGAGGTGGAGAAGTAGCTGCTACCAATTTAACAGCAGGTGTATTATACCCTCTTTCACTTAAAAAAATAACAGCAGCATCTAGTGCAACTATATTTGTATTAAAAATAGCTGCACCAATTTACGGTACAGGTACAGTATAATAAATGATTAAATTAAAAGACATACTAGCAGAATCAACTAAAATAGAGCTTCATAAAGTAATTACTGATAAAACAGAACCTGCTTTTATGACTGAAGAGCAGTGGGCAAAAAAGTGGAGTAATAATTCTATTATAAACGAAACAGCTTTCTCTAAAAAACAATTATTACTCATGGAAAAAACAATGCCTAGTGGTGTGTGGGCAAAAGTACGAACAGCATTATTAAAATTTGTTGCAACTAATTTTATGACTAGATTACCTGACGGGCAGCAGAAGGTGTTTTTAAAGTTTTTAAAAACTGGTAAGATATCAAAAAGCCAAGCTAAACCGATATACACTAGTATGTTGTTAGGTATAAAAGGAATGGCGGTTCCAGCAGCAGCAATCGCTTTTATGGTTGCTGGGTTTCATTGGTTATGGTTGCCAATTTTGTGGTGGACAGGTGCTGCAATATTAGATAAGCCTGGAAGGTATCTTCTAACAAAAGCGGGTATGAAAGATACCGGTGAAAAATTTGGTGTTCATAAAGATTTAGAAACAGCTAAAGCATATTTTAAGAAAAAATCTATATTTAAGTAGAGAACAATTATGAAGCTAACAAATTTATTAGATGAACAAAGTAAAGGATTATGGCATAATATTAGAGCTAAAAAGGCTCGTGGCGAAAAGCCTGCTCATAAAAACTCTAAAGCACATAAAGATGCAGTTAAAGCTGGTGAAAAAATTAATGCTGAAGAAGAAGTAGATGAAGGGCTTTGGGCTAATATAAATGCTAAAAAGAAACGAGGTGGTAAATCAGCCCGTAAAGGTTCCAAAGCATATAAATCAGCAGTAAAAGCTGGTAACAAATTAAAAGATAGCGTTATATATCGTAATGAAGCTCTTCGATTAGAGATAATTGAATCTTCTGAACCTATTCTATTCCAAGAAGCTGAATATCAAGGTCGTACAGTAAAGTTAAATAAACCTACACGTGGAGATACTAAAAAATTTAAAGTATATGTTAACACAGGTAAAAAGAATGCTGACGGTACTATTAAAGTTAAAAAAGTTAATTTTGGTCACGGTGGTACATCTGCTAAAAAAGCAGGTGAAAAAACTATGAGTATCAGAAAATCTAACCCAAAAGCAAGATCATCATTTCGAGCTAGACATAACTGTGATACCCCAGGACCTAAGACTAAAGCTAGGTACTGGAGTTGCAGAAAGTGGTAATAAAACTTAAAGACTTATTAACAGAAAAGTATGGTACTTACGCAAATAATGCTCAAAACAAAGCATTAAAGCGTGTTGGTAAGAAGTATGGATCAACTGGAAAAACAACACCCCCTAAAATTGAGGTACCTAAATTCAAGATGCCTAAATTTGAACTTCCAAAATCATCTCCCGCACATCCAGATTATAAAGAATATAAAAAAAAGCAAGCTGCTAAAGAAAAACAAATAAAAGCTAAAT
>JGI24006J15134_10002204_pt1 | contig 10895 bp, 11 predicted proteins | sample LinPmetageLP53_FD_15134 | JGI IMG/M metagenome (IMG submission 15134) | reverse complement strand
GCGGGGTACGGCAAGACTGCTTTTTATAACGACCGCCCTGTTGCTGTCTTTGGCGCGGTGGAAACGCACCCGACTTCGTGGAGCATTTTTATGTATGCCACGAATGAATGGCATCGCGTTGCCGTAGCGTCGACGCGCCATATTGTTAAGGAAGCAATACCTGAGATGCTGCGACGGGGCGCTAATAGAGCAGAGTGCCGCACGCACAGCGATTACACCTGGTCCCATCGTTGGATAGAGATGATGGGAGCAAAACGAGAAGCGACCGTTGCGGAATTTGGACCCAACGGCGCGACTTTCTATCAATACGTCTGGCTACGTTCTTTTTACGAATAGGATTTTTTATGTGCTTTTTTGGTAAAAGTTCAACCCCTGCCCCGCCACCTGATCCAGAGCCGCCGCCCCCGGCCCCAACGCGAGACGACCCTGAAGTTGTCGACGCGCAGCGTTCGGCGCGTAAGAGGCAAATATCTGCAAAAGGAAGGTCATCAACTTTGCTGACAGGCGGTCAAGGCGTGACTGACGAAGCGAACACAGGTCTTAAGACTTTACTGGGTCAATAATGTGTACGCCTGAAATATATCAGCAAATGGGCGGTATGCAGACTGGTGAAGAAACACAAAACTCTACGAGTTCAGGGGTACAAAATTTTATTAAAGATTTGGGTTTGACGACGCAGGAAATGCAAATTGTTGATTATCATAATGAGACGATTTCACAAGGACGCGTCGGTGAAGATACACAGGGAAGGCCCGTAACTGTTTTTGCTAAAGGTATAAAAATTCCAAGCGGCAAGCCGTATGCTGGGCAATTTGTGTCTGTTCCTGGATACAACAGAGACAAAAAATCAATTATGACCGAAGGACAGGCATACAAACATTGGGAAGCAGAAATTTCAGCAGGGAAATGGCCTTTGTATGCAAGTGGTGCCCAATTAAACAAAAGATCAGAAGAAATACACCGGATTATGGATATGGAGGCGGAACGCGCACGCCGCGCAGGACAGTAATGTGTACGCCTGAAATATATCAGCAAACAAGCGGTATGCAGACTGGTGGCAAAAAGCTGGCAAAAACCTCTATGGGCGCACGGTTAGACCAAGCGCAACGCTCTGCGATGTCAACAGCAGGCGGTGGCACCTATCAAGGCCGCACCATTATGCAAGGCGTTCCTAGAAATACTGATGCGCAGGCTATTCGGCGCACTACGATGTTAGGGGTCTGATGAACTTTACAGATACGGACGCAATTTTTAAACGCTACGAGCGTTTGAAGGCTGCGCGCGGCACTTGGGAGTCGCACTGGGAGGAGATAGCTGAACGCGTACTCCCCCGCTCCAGCGAGTTCACGGGCGGTCGCACAGCAGGCGATAAGCGGACAGAAAAGTTATACGACGCGACGAGTGCGCTCGCTCTCGAACGTTTTGCTGCTGCTGTTGAAAGTCTGCTAACACCGCGTGGTGCAAAATGGCATACGTTGCGCGCATCCGACCCAGGTCTTAACGCAGTGCCCGAAGTGGCTCAGTGGTTTGATGACGTTGAACGCATACTGTTCCATTACCGCTACGCACCCCAAACTAACTTTGCCTCTCAGATGCACGAAGGTTATTTGTCTTTGGGGGCTTTCGGCACGGGTGGTTTATTTGTAGACGAAAAGTTTGACCAAGGTTTCCGATACCGGGCAGTTCATCTAAGCGATTTATTTATTGCAGAGAACGAACACGGCATTGTCGACACCGTTTTCCGAAAAATGGATTGTTCCGCTCGCCAAGTTGCACTGATGTTTGGACAGGAAAACATCAGCAAAGACATGCGCGACAAAGCAAACGACAACCCGGATGAAAGGGTTGAACTTTTACACGTCGTTGCTCCTCGAACAGAACGCGATACGTCGATGCGTAATCGTCAGAATATGGCATTTGGCAGCGGTTACTACGAAACAAAAACACGAAAGCTGATTGAAGAAGGGGGCTTTGAAGATCAACCGTACATCGTAAGCAGATACGTTACCGGCCCCCGCGAAATTTACGGGCGTTCCCCCGCAATGCTGGTGTTACCAGACATTAAAATGTTGTCGGCAATGTCTCGCGTTGTTATCCGCGCGGGTGAGAAAGTTGTCGATCCACCGCTTTTGATTGCCGATGACGGCGTAATCCTGCCTGTTAATACGAAAGCAGGCGGTGCGACATTTGCAAGAATGGATGGTCGCTCACAATCTCCTATCCAGCCGCTTGTCACAGGCGGTCGCCCTGATATCGGTGAGGATATGATGGAGCGTCGAAGACGCACTATCAACGATGCGTTTCTCGTCACGCTGTTCCAAATACTTGTGGACAGCCCGCAAATGACCGCAACAGAGGTCTTGCAGCGTGCCCAGGAAAAAGGTGCCTTGCTTGCGCCGACTGTCGGTCGTCAACAATCCGAGACATTAGGTCCGTTGATTGAGCGAGAGATAGGCATTCTTGATCGTCAAGGATTGCTACCTGAACCGCCAGAGATACTTGATGGGCAAGAATACGAAGTCGAGTACGTCAGCCCCTTATCTCGTGCAATGAAATCGGAAGAGGGTGTAGGCATTCTGCGAACCTTGGAAATGGTGCAACCGATAGCAGCCGTTGACCCTTCTGTTATGGACAATTTCGATTTCGATGAGATCACGCGCGTTCTTGCCGATGTTAATGGCGTGCCGCAGCGGATTTTGAAACCAGCGCAAGAAATAGAGGCTTTGCGTCAAGGCCGTGCGCAGCAACAGGAAATGCAGTCAGCGTTGGCAGCCGCACCGCAGGCCGCAGATGCGGCATTGAAGATTAGCCAGATCAGCCAGGCGGCGCAGCGGTGACAACGCAAAAAGAGTTAGTAGGCGCGTATCGCAACGTGTTCCGGCACACCGCAGAGGGACAGATAGTGTTGCGCGACATGATGAAGGCAAGCGGCCTGTTTCAGATAACAGGCGTGCGCAGTGCAGATGAGGTTCAGCATCTTGAGGGTTCGCGCGACATGGTACGTCGCATTATTTCGTTCCTTGGATTGGATGACGAGCAAGTAATGAAAATTGGAATAGGAGTTATTGAGGATGAGTGAAGAAGTAGGGTCCGTTTTAACGGGCAACCCTGTAAGCGAGGACACAGGGGTAGCGGCTGAACCTGTCACGGAAACAGCAGCAGAAACAGAAACAGAAACGGCAACGGAACTGACAACATCCGATTGGGTCTCTGAGGAATACAATGACGTTGTTTCCGCTAAAGGATGGAAGTCAGCAGATGATGTTCTTAAAAGTTACGTAAATTTAGAGAAACAGATCGGCACCGACAAAGTAACACTGCCGCAAGGCGATGAAGATTTGTCTGAATGGGACGGTTGGGAAAAACTAGGTACTCCCAAAACAGCCGATGAGTATGATCTAAACGTTCCGCAAGGTTTTGAACAATACGAAACTGATCTGTCTGATTGGTTCAGGGAAGAAGCACACAAAGCAAAACTCCCTGCTTCGATGGCGCAAAAACTACACGATAGTTATGTGCAAAAAATGATGGATTCGCAGACTTCGGTTAACGTGGAACAGCAAAGGCAAATAGAGGACTGGAACGGCGAGCTTAAAAAAGAATATGGCGGCGCGTATGATGAAAGGGTCGGACTAGCACGTCGCGCTTTACGTTCTTTTGGTTCTGACGAATTATCTAATTTGATGAACACTTCAGGATTGGGCAACCATCCAGAAATGATACGCGCGTTTTCGCGGATTGGGGCCGAACTTTCTTCCGGCCAACAGTTCAAGGATTCGGAACAGTCGGGTCAGTTTGGAACGACACCAGACATGGCAAAAGAGCAGATTGCACAAATCAGGGCTAATCCTGCTTTATACGACACTTCGCATTCTGAAAATAAAATTTTAAACAATAAATTAACGCAACTAACTGAAGTGGCTTATGGGAATGATGTCCTGTTTGCTACCGGTGGTGGGCGCTAATACTCCGCTAATACTCCGCTAATATTCCGGGATTATTCCGGGATTATTGCGGTAGTACTCCGATAACCCTTTAGAGGGCCGGAAATGACATTGGGAAAGACCAACGGGGACCGCACGTTAGCGGAAGGACCGGGCCTGCACCGCAGATAACTCGCCGTAGACACAACCTTAACTTTAACCAAACTGGAGTAATGTACCATGAGTGTACAAATTACGACGGCAATGGTCGAACAGTACAAGGGTAATGTCGAACATCTCGTGCAGCAAAAAGGTTCGCGTTTGCGTTCTACAGTTTCAGTCGAAACTGTAACCGGCAAAAACGCATTCTTTGAGCAAATCGGGAGTACGGCAGCACAACTTCGTACTAGTCGCCACGCCGACACACCAAGAATGGACACACCCCACGCTCGTCGTCGGGTAAGTCTTGAAGACTATGATTGGGCTGATCTCATCGATGATGAGGATCGGGTCAGATTATTGGTCGATCCGCAGGGTCCGTATGCAACCGCTGCTGCAAACGCTCTAGGAAGAGCTATTGACTCAGCTATTATAAGCGCTGCCGATGGCACGGCCTTCACTGGTGTAGCCGGTGGAACATCTACCTCATACACGGCTGGTAATACAGTCGACGTACAGGTGGGTATTTCCCCTGCTGCTGACGTGGGCTTAAACGTCGGAAAATTGAGAGCTGCTAAACAGGTTCTTGATGCCAACGAAGCTGATGATGAAGATCGTTACTGCATCATCAACGCCAAACAGCTTCAAAACCTGTTAGCGGAAACTGAAGTACAAAGTTCAGATTTCAATACGATCAAGGCGCTCGTTTCTGGTGACGTGGATTCCTTTTTAGGATTCTCGTTCATTCGTACAGAGCTACTTGGCGTTGATAGCAACTCTGATCATAAAGTTTTGTTTTGGCAAAAGGCCGGGATGAAGCTCGCCATTGGGGCGGAACCAACCATTAAAATTTCTGAACGGCCTGACAAAAATCACGCCACTCAGGTATTTGCTTCTATGGCAGTCGGGGCAACTCGCATGCAAGAAGAATTGGTTGGGTACATTGAATGCGATCCAAGCTAAAGGAGGGCTGATCTATGGGTACTAAAAACTCTACTTTGGTTAGCAACTTTGAAGCTACACCCCAAGTAATGAACGATGCGAGCAACTTGCATGGCGTTATGCGCGTTGCAAGTGGCACAATTGCTTTGGCGGCGGGGGACAGCGATGACAACGATATTGTCATGCTGGCACCAATGCCCTCAAATGCTGCTGTGCCACATATCTTTGTCGGTTCAGACACACTTGGCGGTTCATGCACCTTTAACGTTGGGATTCATCAAACTACGGGAACCGTGGTTGATGAAGACCTTTTTGCTTCAGCGGTAGCTGATGCAGCGGCATTAGCTGATGTGCGGCACGAAGCCGCTGACATCAACACTGCCGGTAAAAAGATGTGGGAACTTGCTGGGGCCAGTGTTGACCCCGGCGGCTTCTATTACATCTCTGCCACTATGCAGGCAGCAGGTGGTACGGGTGGTGATATGAGTTTTATCATTCACTACGTTGTAGACTAATCGAAATTGAGAAGGGCGGCTTTGGCCGCCCTTTTCTTTTTAGGATTTATTCATGGCATCGACTTTTGTTTCAATTTCTAATCGCGCGTTAACACTTTTAGGCGCTCAACCGATTACATCTTTATCGGACGACACGAAGGAAGCACGTTCGTGTAATCGTATGCACGAGCAAAGCCGCGATCAAGTTTTGCGCGGCCATCCTTGGAACTTTGCAACGAAGCGAGTTGCCCTTGCCGCAAATACCATTGCGCCGGTCTGGTATTACACAAATGCTTTTGATTGGCCGTCTGATTGTCTAAGAATTTTACAAGTTGATACTGTTGAAGAATGGGTAGTTGAAGGCCGCAGCATCGTCTCCGACGCAGCAGCGCCGTTGAACATTGTCTACACCAGCCAAGTAATAGATATCACGCTATTTGATACGCTTTTTGTTGAGGCTTACGCTCTGCGTTTAGCTGCGGATATTGCATACGATATCACGGCCTCTCAACCGGTTATGGCTAATATGGAGGAACTTTACACAAGAAAGTTGGCAGAAGCGCGTATGGTCGATGCGCAAGAGGCGCAGCCAGCCGCCGAAAGCACTTGGCTTCAGTCGCGGCTTTAGATGTCCAGAGTAACCGCAATTCAGACCAACTTTACGGCTGGTCAGCTTTCACCACGACTTTTTGGCAGAGTCGATTTGAGCAAGTATCAAAACGGTGCTGCCGAAATAACAAACCTGATAGTGATGCCCCACGGCGGCGTTACGCGCAGGCCGGGGACAAAGTTTGTAAATGAGGTAAAAAACAGCAGCGCAAAAAGTCGCTTAATTCCGTTTAATTTTAATACCGAGCAAGCATATTGTCTTGAGGTCGGTAATTTGTATTTACGTTTCTTCAAAGATCAAGGGACTATCTTAGAAGCTAACAAAAATATTACAGCCATCAGCAAAGCCAATCCAGGCGTGGTGACGAGTAACGGCCACGGTTTCTCAAACGGCGATTGGGTTTATATTTCCTCTGTCGGCGGTATGACTGAGGTAAACGGCAAATATTACAAAGTTGCTGGCACAGCGACAAACACTTTCAATTTAACTGATGTTGATGGGACAAACGTTAATACCTCCGGCTTCACGACTTATGGCAGCGGTGGCACTGCCGGGCGCGTATACGAAATAACGACGACATACGAAACCGCTAATCTTTTTGAACTGCAATATGCGCAAACAGCCGATGTCATGTACATCGTGCATCCTTCTTACCCGCCTAGAAAACTGTCTCGCACCGGACACACTTCTTGGACTATCGAAGATGTTGTTTTTGAGGACGGCCCATATTTAACAGAAAATATTACCACTACAACATTGACACCAAGCGCGGTTAGCGGAGACGGCATAAACATTACCGCTTCTGCGGTCACGGGTGTAAACGACGGCGACGGGTTTATTTCTACTGATGTCGGGCGCACTGTAAGGATCGGCCATCATGCTACTGCCTGGGCCGTTGACACGGCATATTCAGTAGGTGATGCGAGACGTAATTCTGGCAATGTGTACGAATGCAAAAAAGCTGGAACGTCAGCAGACTCAGGCGGCCCTAGCGGTGAGGGCGAAAACATTGTCGACAACGGCGTAACTTGGAAATTCCTAGATGACGGCGGCGTCGTTTATGGCAACGCTACGATAACAAGCATCACAAACACTACGGTTGCTGTAGCCAACGTAAATAAGAAATTTGGCGGAACAGGTGGCGAAACAGATTGGCGGCTTGGTGCTTTTTCTGGAACAACAGGCTATCCGTCCGCTGTTGCATTTTTCGAGCAACGTTTATTTTTTGCTGGCACAACATCACAGCCGCAAACAGTTTTCGGCAGTCAATCAGGCGACTTTGAAAATTTCACTCCAAGTGCTTTAGACACGGGGGCGATAACCAACACAATCGCCACTGATCAGGTCAACAGCATACGTTGGCTATCTGCTGGCAGTGTGCTTGCTGTGGGCACTGCTGGCGGTGAATTTACTTTGTCTTCTACCACCAGACAGGATGCTGTAACGCCTAGCAATGTGAGGGTCGTGCGACAGGGTACGCGCGGCAGTCACGCAACTAGGCCCATCAGAATCGACAGCGACGTTCTGTTTATTCAATACCATCAGCAAAAAGTCCGTCAGTTAAGTTTCAATTTTGCGACGGACACGTTTATTAGTCCTGATTTGACCATCCTTTCGGAGAACGTTACGGCAAACGGGCTTGTTGAAATGGCGTACCAACAAGAACCCGACAGCGTAGTTTGGGCCGCTCGTAGTGACGGTCGGTTGGTCGGCTTGACTTATTTGAAAGATCAAGAAGTCATCGCTTGGCACGAGCATGTATTGGGCGGCCATGTTTCAAACAGTTTTAATTCCGCCTCAAGCATCGGCAGCAACCAAATAACAATTAGCAGTCACGGGTATTCCAATGGTGATAAAGTTCTGTACGACGCGAACGACGGCGAAGTTGTGGGCGGCTTGGTCGATGGCGAAAGCTACTTTGTTAACGTGGTCGATAGCAATACTATCAAGGTTGCTGAAAGCAACGCACAAGCTCAAATCGGCGCAACAATCACGCTTGCAGATGCTTCAAGCGCATCAACACAATATTTCCGGCAAGAAGCAAGATTAGAAAGCATCACAGCTATACCGGGGACCGGAAGCGACGAGTTATGGCTGTCAGTACAACGGAAAATAAACGGTGTTACACGGCGTTTCGTTGAAGTTCTTTCTCCTAAGTTTGACCGTTTTAGAAATGGCGAAAAAGTGGGCAGCATATTTGCTGATTCAGCGCTCACCTATGACGGCACTGCCACAGCAACGTTATCTGGTTTAGATCATCTGGAAGGTGAAACCGTTTCTATTCTTGGCGATGGCTCAATTCATGCCGAGCGAGCGGTTTCTAGCGGCGCTGTGACGTCGTTGTCGCCAACTGTTACTCACGCAACCATAGGATTGCCATACACCTCGACTTTGCAAACATTGCGACCGGAGCAAGGTGGCGATGACGGTGTTGCACAGGGACGGACTAAACGTGTTTTTGAGGCAACATTTCGCTTTGTTGACACCTTGGGAGCCGAATACGCACCAGTCGGTGGAAGTTTCGACGAAGTCCAATTCCGCACCGGCAGCACACCGATGAATATTTCGCCTCCATTATTTAGCGGCGACAAAACAATACAGTTTCACGGTTCATGGGAAACTGAAGGCCAACTAATACTTCGCCAAACGCAGCCGTTACCGTTCGAGCTTACCTCTATCGTCACGCGCATAATCACTCATTCAGGTTAAAAAATATGTGTCCAGTAACATTATCAACGTTGTTTGCATCTACAGCAGCAGCCGGAGCCGGAGCCGGTGTGGCAGTAGCCGGAGCCGGAGCGGCAGCCGCAACGACAGCCGTGGCAACCACGGCTGCAAGCTCAATTTCTTGGGGTTCGATCCTGAGTGCAGTTGGCAGTGGTATAAGCGCGTTGGGTCAAATGCAGCAGGGGAATCAAAACGCGGCAAACCTCGCCTACCAATCACAGATGGCAGACTACAACGCCAAGGTTTCTAGGCAAAATGCAGAGTTCGCTATGGACGCCGCCCAGGCCGATGCGGACACCATCGACCGACAGCGAAGATTAGCTTTAGCAAATCAAGCCGTGTCTTCCGCAGGCGGAGGCGTCGTCATTGGAGAAGGTTCGACTTTAGAGGTCTTAGGCGACACTGCTGCTGAGTTTGAGTTGGATCGTTTAAACACCTTGCACAAAGGCGAACTTCAAAAAAGGTCGGCTTTGATTGCTGCGACACAAGGACAAGCTCAGTCAGGTGGTCTTTTAGCGCAAGCTAGCCAAGCCAAATCATCCGGGGTTACTTCAGCGCTGACCACAACCGCCAAAGGTGCTTTTAAAATATCCGAAAGTTTACCTAAGAGAACACCATCGGTTCAATACGGGTATGTGGGCACCGGCAACAGTTTTAATAGTTCGGACTTCTAAGTAATGGCGAGAATACCAAGTTACACAGCGACATCGCGTGCCATATCAAATCCAGGCACTCCAGTTGCGCGCCCAATTCCTATACAGGATTTTTCCAGCAAAGGATTAATTGAGGGCGGCAATGCTCTGTTTGAAATCGGCGCAGGGTTGTTGAAGGCAGCCGATGACGACTCCGCTTTAAAGGCTCGAACCAGCGCGCAAATAGAACTCAATAAACTTGAGATGGAATTGCAAACAGTAGATCCGATGGAAGCGTTAGAAACTTACGACCAGCGCGCGCGATCTATTATCGAACAAACTGGGGAAGGTTTGTCCAATAATGCCCGAAAAACTTTTAATTCTGCTGCCGCAGAGCTTTCGATGCGCGGTAAAATTGCTGTGCAGAAAGACGGCATTCGTCGTGGCAGACAAAAACTTGAGGCTAGTTTAATTGAAGGAGTAAACGCGCAAGCAATTCTAATTCGTCCTGATGACCGGCCTAATGACCGCGATGCGCGGGCAGACACCGTGCGGGAAATGCTCGCCACCGCTGTCACCAATAGAATAATTGATGCCGGGAAAGCAGAAAATTACTTTATCAAATTTAAAAACGAGGCAGACAAAGCGCGAGCGGCGTTTGAAATCCAAAAAAGTGCTGCGGAAATTAGACAATTTATTGAACACGCGAGCAAAGGCACGGAGTACAAGAATTTAGACGGTGAGGACCGCGCTAGATTTATTGATCGTGCGCGAAAGCGTCTCAAAAATTTAGATTTAAAAAGCAACACCGATAGAAAGGTCAGAGAGAAAGAATACAAGAGCGGAGCAACGGGTATTATAAAGGCAATTTCTGCCGGGGGCAGTGCTTCCGAAGAAGATCAAAAAAAATACAGCCCGAAAAATATAGCAAAGCAAATTGCAGACCCAGAAGTCGCGCAAGAATTATCAATTTTATTTCAAGATCAAATAAATTTCCAAAATCTAAGAAACTCAATTAATGAGGGTATGTCTAATTCCGAACTTCTTTTAATGTTAGAAAGCGCTGCCGAAGACCGAAAACGAGAAATAACATCACCAGCACTTGCTATACAGGACGCACAACAATCAAGAATTATCCAAGCACGCATAAAACAAATAATTGGCGACCGTGCAAAGACTTTTGAAATTAAAAACCAAGATTTTGAAACAAAAGAACGTAAAGTCGTTTCGGCAGTAAAAAGTTTACTTCTAACGATCAAAAACGGTGGCACCTTAGACAAGAAATTAATAGCGGATTACACCCGCGACAAACTAAAAGATATGTTCCGCAATCCTAAACAGGCTGATGCGTTAAGCAAATTGCTTGAAGATCAGCTTCAATACCAAAATGATCGCGACCGTATAAAAG
>JGI24006J15134_10002193_pt1 | contig 10924 bp, 11 predicted proteins | sample LinPmetageLP53_FD_15134 | JGI IMG/M metagenome (IMG submission 15134) | reverse complement strand
TTACCCTCTTTCCAGAACTGAAGATCAAGAGCTTGGCCTTTACAATGCTGCGATTTAGAACTTCCTCCAATAGCTCGATTTAATTCAGGCGATCGATACCCCGAAGTAATTCTTATTGGCCCAAGAGCATCTCTTAGAGGTTGCGCAAGTTCACTGATAATACGTTGCATGCTTTTTAAGTGATTGTTTTTAGGAGTATTATCTATTCCTAATCTTTTGGCTGTGTTACTTCTAGTAACTTCAGACAGTACAAAGTTTTTACTTAGTCTCATAGTTTAAATTTAAAATGCTTCCATTACAATTTCATCTATAGAATTTTGCACTTCTTTTTTAGTGGCTTCCATAGACATCATTATATTTGCTTGAAATCTTTTTACTTCTTCATTATTGTTAAATATTACAATAGTAGGAACAACTACTATTTTGTATTCGCTTGACCATCTTGAATCCGCAGCTATATCAACACGTTGTGTTTCACAATCTGTTAATTTAGGCAACCAAACTACTTCGTTAGATTTATTAAAACTAGCATTAAATTCAACAGCTACCATCCCATCAGGAAAGTCCTGGCATAAAGCGGTGAAAGGGAGAGCTAATAAGAGTAGTAATTTTTTCATACATTTATTTTAATTTATCAATTTTATCCTCCATTCTAATCATTTGACTTTTAATATCTTTAACATCATCTTGTGTAGACATAATAGTTTGTCTAATAAGTTGATCTTTCATATCATACTCCATACGAGTAATTTCAGGGTCAGGAGGTAAAGGTAATTTTTTAGCTTCTGCTATATCTCCTTGTAGCACAAACCAACCACTAATAACAGCAGCCATTAAAACTGCTATCCCCGCTAATGTTTTAATACTGATTTGTACAGCTGTATCTTCGTTTAATTCTTTTGCCATTTTTTAAAATATTACATAGTTAATTCCTACACTAAAGTTGTGCCATTTACGATTCCAATACTTATTATATTTACCTTCTACAAATACACCTAAACTCTTATTAAATCTGTATCCATATATAAGCCCTGCTGAATAATCTAACCATTGTCCATCGTTAAACTTATGGTAAGAATATTGATTGTCTGTGTCTAAGTGATAAGGCATCACGTTCCCCCAGCTATGAAACCAGAAGTCTTTTGTAAAGTGATAATAATCAAATCCTAATACTGCAGAGTATTCTACTATACTAGAAATTTCACTTCTTTGTTTTTCTACATAATCATTTATTACTTGAGGTATAATAACTTCTTCCCATACCTCTTGACTATTAGCTACCACGTCTCCATTGGGTGCTGAGTATTGTCCATCTAATGTTATATTGTATCCCTCCTGAAGAGCCAAGTATGTATAATGTAATGTCCCATTCTCCAACACCCAATCTGTCAGGGGGTCAAATCCGTATGGCTCTGCAAGACGCTGAACAGCTCCCACGTTAAAAGATAATTTACCTGCTTCCCCTATTTGTAATCTAAATCTTTCAGAAGCTTCAAAGTATTTTATATCAGCAAATCCATCTTGTAAGTATTCTATTTTACTAACCCATTTATCTGCAACATATCTTACAAAGTGATGTTGATTAGTATAGTTAACACCTAATCGTCTTACAAAGTCAGCTTCAAATAAATACTCAAAGCCATCAACTCTACCAATTGTAGCGGCATCTGAGTAAGAATTTTCTGTACCATTATAAAATGTGTTTGCTCTATTTTCATACCCAAATCTTTTTATTTTTCTAATACCTACAGATAGCGTGTAATCAAAGGGAGTTTCAATAACCTGTTCTTCTAGCGTACCTGATGTTACAGACCATATTTGATTATCACCTAATGATGTTCCACCATTAACAGCTGCATACATAGTAGAATATTTAAATATATTCTTAACCCCTTGAGCGTTCCCCAAGAAAGGAATTAGTAATAATATTATAAATAACTTTTTCATTTCTTGATTACTTTTTTAGTTGTTGTATTACCTTTATATGTCACACTAAAATTATATATACCTGCAGGAAGTAACCCTACATTTATTTGATTTAACCCTTTTATAGTTTGATTTTCTTTAACTTTTATAACAAGCTTTCCTACAATGTCATATACTTCTATACCTACAGGACCATTTGTTAATACATTTAAAATATCTCCCATAGGATTAGGATACACAACTATATTGTGTCCTCTAAGTAAATCTCTAGTATCTAATGGGCTATCCCAACTACAACTATAGTAAAGCTCCTCACATTTTTGATCCCATTCATTATTACAACAATAAGGATCTACCATAATAACCCAAGCGTAACATGTATCATTTAACCAATAAGGTTCTCCTGGCCCACCAATACAACCTGCATCATATAAACAGCTTCCGTCATCTGTATTATATACTGCATCATAATTATGTGCAAGTGGATCCATACAACCTTCTAAGACATCTATACATCCTCCATTATCTGTATTAGCTAATGAGTCATAATTAAAAGAATTTGGATTTGTACATCCGTATATAAAATCTATACATGAAAAATCTTCTGTGTTTGCATCTATATTATAATTAAAGGCTGCAGGGTCAGTACAGCCATATGTTACTGGGATACAAGATTCGTTATCGGTATTAGCAACAGGGTCATAATTAAATGCAATACTATCAATACACCCAAATATAAAAGGGATACAATTATCGCTTGCAGTATTCGCTTGTTCATTATAATTATACATTGTAGGGTCCATGCATCCTATTAAGACGGGAATGCAACTACCGTCATTAACGTTAGCATCTACCTCGAAGTTAAAAGCTAAAGGATCAGTACACCCAGGGATAGGGTATATACAGTTATCATTGTTTACGTTAGCAGTGCTATCGTAGTTGAGAGCTAATTCATCAGTACATCCAAAATACAAACAAGATTCGTCTGCTGTGTTTGCTGCTGGGTTGTAATTCCACGCTTGATTATTCATACAACCAACAACTACAGCTTCACAACTTTCATTATCTACGTTAGCAAGGGAGTCGTAATTAAATGCGAAGGGTGAGGTACAACCCTCTACAACTTCTATACAGCTACCATCATCTGTGTTAGCTTCAAAATTGTAGTTTAACGATTGTTCATCCAAACACCCGTACACGGTAGGCACACAATAATCTCCACAAAATGGAAATCCATTATATACGTGCCAAAAAGGTGGGGCGTAAGCTTTTAAAGCTCCTTGCCCATTATTAGCAAAAGGGAATACACCGCCTTGTAGCGTAACATTGTCTGCAGAATTTATAAGTCTAAATGAATTATGCATAGTCTGGAATGCGACTTCTGCGGCAGGAGTTTGCGGATTAGCTATTTCAAAATAATATACTTTAACAGGTTTGTCTGTTTCTAGTGTTATACCAAACTCTTGCGAGTAAGATCCAGGACCCATAGTATATGTACCAAGAATGCTATCTTCTTGTACTACACCTATATAACAATCACCCCAACCGTCACCACCGTCATCTTCTATAACAAGAGTGTAGTTGCATGTAGGAATAACTTCATTTAATGTAGCTTCTGGGTTATAATTAAATGCGCTAGGATTAAGACATCCCAATGTATGCAATGTCTCACACAATCCATTATCAAAGTTAGCATTAGGGTTAAACTCTATATATGTATTATTAGTGCATCCTTCTACTATAGGTATATCGCATTGTTGTAGCCATATAGGCCCTGAGTAAGCGGCGCCTCCAAAGCCTGCAGTATCTAATGCCCATAGAGTATCTAAGCTACCGCAAGGTTCAGCATCACCAAGCATTATAAAATTACCATCAGTTCCACCCCATAAAGATCCTTCTAACCCGTCACCATATATATCACTTAATATAAGTTCTACTCCTGTTTCAGGAACACACAAATCATATACAATAGTTTGATTAGCTTGCTCGTAAGAATACTCACCTGCTGTAACACTTTCTACAGCTTGACCGTTAGATAAGTCTGTTAGTATCCATCCTGTTTCACCAGGGTACTGATCTAATGTAAGTTTAAAAATCATTTTAACTTCACCATCAGAACAGCTTATACCAACACAACTGTTGTCATCTGCTTCAGCCCAAGGATTAAAGTTAGGAGCTTCTGGGTTAGTGCATCCAAATACAGGATACACACATGAGCCATCATTAAAGTTGGCTTCGGGTACAAAGTTTAATGCTAACATATCAGTACATCCTGGTACAGTATCTATTGGTATAGGACAGTCTCCGTTGTCGTACCCAAACTCTTCACAGTTAAAATCTATAATATTACCGTTCCAAGAGTAAGCGCTATTATCACAGTACCCATCACCTAACCAAGTGATTGGGGCTTCTGTTCCGTAACAATCTACAAACAAACTATCTTGAGCTTGAGTTGTTAGACTTAAAACTACGAGTAAATAAAATAGTTTTTTCATTTCTTTTTAAGTTTAGCCTTAACTGTTTTAGATAAATCTTTCATGTGAAATAAAGGTTTGCTAGTTTTTGTATGCGTTTTTCCAGTATGTAGTTTACCGTTAGACATTTTATGACTAGCGCCTTTCCACTCGGTTCCATTTTTTAAATAATGTTTTACTCCTTTCATAATTTATTTTTTAGCAAATTTTTCTGCACCACTTATACCAAATGAACCAAGAACAACCCATACGAATGAATTGTAAACGTATTCGTTTATTACTAAATCTGTCCCCACCCAACCTGTCACTAGATCAGCTATCATTATAAGACACATTATAGCAAAGGCTATAAATCCTACAATTGCTTTCTCGTTCCAGTTGTTGTCGTTCTTAAAGATTTCCATTACTTTTTCTTTAGTTTCTTTTTCATACCACCGTACTTCATCATGACTTTATTCATCATGTCCATACCTTTAGCCATCATTTTACCACCGCTTTGCATCATTTTAAAATCAGCCCCAGTAAGCTTTCCATCTTTATTCATGTCTAGCTTAGTTTGTCCGCCTGTTAACTTACTGCCTTTTTTTTTCATTTTCATTGCCATAATCTTGTTGTTTTAATTTGTTACGATTATACTTTTTTTTATTCTTATGTACTTTAGGGGATGTCTGTTCCCAGATCTCGTCTGGCGTCAGATTAACCCACTTATAATTTTTACTCATTACGCGCTAAATACTAATAAGTGCTCTCCTCTTGATACAGAGTCAGCAGTTATATTTCTTAAAAAATGTTTTCTATTAACTATACTGCCATCATCCGAACTAAATAAACAAAAAGGATAACCTTTTTTAGCAGTAAAAGTGCCGCTTATTATATCACCAGAGCCAATTCTACATTTACCATCACCACTAGTAGATGCATAATTAGTAAAGAAAGTTACAAAAGCTTTGTTATACTTTTTCATCCGTATAGGGGTAGCTTTTGTGCCTGAGTTAGCGCTTACAATTCCATGCCCGTATCCCATAATCTTACGTTAAATTAGTTGTAGGTCCATGTCCTTTTTTGTGAAACAAAATTAAATTAGCATCACCTCCACTACTTGTAAGACCTGTTATGTTTCCATATATAACTCCTCCGTTAGGAATAGTTAAAGGTGGGTCTGTTATTGTTACACCATCTATAGTTATACTAGTTAATATAGCCCCAGTATCTCCTTCTCCATCTGCTTGAATACCATAAAAGTCTCCTGTAATAGCAGTGGTATAATCTTCATCAACTAATGTTACACCATGACGAGCATAATCCAAATCCATTTGCTCCTCAATCTTAGTTTCTATTCTTGCTAATATCTTAGCTAAATCTCTATTTCTATCCATTTTATTTTATTTTTAACATGATTCACAATATTCAGCATTGCATAGCTCTGCTAATTTTTCTTTATACATATCTATCTTAACTTTATTTTTAGTTTTTAAAGCTGCTAATAAAGATTGATAGTATGTATATATTTCTAAACTTCTTTTACTTTTTTCTAAATCACAGTTTTTTAAACTTGCATCACCTACAGCTTTTCTTATACATGCTGTAAAAGCTTCGCTTAAACAAGAGCCATCATCAACATTTGCTGTTTGATCATAATTAAGTGACTCTGAATTAGTGCATCCAAAAGTTTGAACTTCTATAGTTAAAGATTCGTATGTTAATCCCATTATAGTATTGTTTTATAAGTTATTAGTTTCCCATCTTCAGAGAGAACTTTGTAAGCTAATGGTGCAATACCATTACCTTTGGCTTCTATACCTACACGAGTTATTTTTTTATCTACAACAAATCTTCTTTTGTAAGAAGAATTATAGTTAAATCCAACCATTCCAACTAGCTCATTACCGTTATCTAAGTCAACTAGTTTTACATAGCATTCAGAAAAATCTGCATTTTCTTGAGCAGTATCTACAATTAAAAATATTTCTGTAAATTCTGCTGCATCTTCTTTAATTGTCGCTATACAATATTCTGTTTGCAATGTAGTAATGTCATGCCCACATCCTTTATCACACACACCATTTTTAACTATTTTAGCAAGCCCTCTACTATTTGTAGAAAAATAATTTTCTCCTACAGTATAAGGAGTGCTTCCTGCAAGCATTTGTTGTAATGGAGCCCCACTTACATGCGGACCTTTTTTTCCATAAAGTTGATAAATAGAATTTCCTGCGTACATAATATCTATTTCTATATGATCCCATATAGGATTATCTACATATCCAATAGGTATAAACCACATACAATTTGCAGTAGTATCGATAGAAACTATTCTAGTTAGAAATTGATTTCCAGCAAACCCAGACATAACCGAAAAATATGTAGAAATATTTTCTATAGACATAAATGGATGTCTTTTAATGACATTACTTTTTGTGTCGTACAGCACCCAATCTATAGAATTTAATATATCTTGAGTTAGTTCATCATGCTCATATATAGAAATTCTTAAATAAAAATTACTTGCTTCATCACCACCGTAATCACAAACAGACTCAGAAGAAATTGTTACTCCTGGAATCCATTCTCCCGTATATAAACTTAAAGAGTTTTCATCCGTACAAACATAAATTGTCCCATCCTCATTAGTACAAGCTAAATCATCACATATTTCACATTCATTATTTGCTATAGGCGTATTATTTACTATAGCATAATCATCAGGGCTAGCTGATGTAAACCAAGCAGGTCTACAACAAATAGGAGTTTGAGTAATATTATTACAAGGTAAACTATATAAACATGGATTTTCTAAATCATCTACAGTTGCAATCTGACTATAGTTATCTGCTAATGGATCCATACATCCTAAATAATCACAAGGATATTCTTCGCTTACTGCATTAGCTGCTACGTTATAGTTTATAGCGCTTGGGTCCATACACCCATATACAGGTATTACAGAGCCATCGCAGTAATATCCTTCTTCTGGATACTGACATTCAGAAGGAGTATTTGCGCTAGCATTATAGTTACAAGCCCCTTCTTCCATACATCCGTATACAGGAGGAGGAGTAACTATACCAGGAATATCAGTAAAGTCTATAATAAAGTTTGAACCTGAAAAAACCTCTATTCTATATACGTGGTACACAGGAACATCTGGTAAGTCTGTACTAGGTGTAGGTATTATATAATTATCTCCTTGCATTAAAGACCCTATAGCATTATATACTACGCTCTCAGTTAGAGCAGCAGGTATATATTCCATATATTCCCCCGATTGATCTGTTACATATGAAACTCTTTTTATACCTGGATACCTCAAATTTCCATTAGCATCGACAGCATTAAAAATATCTGTTGCATTTAGATTATCAAATGGCGCGTCAGCATCAATATAGAAATAATAATATATTTTACTCACTTCAGCAGATGTATCTAAAGAAGCTGCTTCAAATCCATTGTACCAATTTGCAATATCTGAAGTACCAGGATCATATGAGTCACCAGTTTGCCCCACACCAGATAGATTAAAAGAATCTATATTACTTTCGTTATACTGAAATGGATTTACACCATAATAGTATACGTTATTTTGTAGTGCAATATTATCAGGATTATAAATAGTAAAACTAACCGTGGCATTAGCAGCTGCACCTTCACATACTATTCTTAAATTAGTGCTAGATACTTTTTGAACTCTAAATGAAATTTTAGGTACGTCAAATATAGCTTTTACTCCAAGCATAGAAGGCGCCTCACTTGCCAGTGATTCCATAGGATAAGCAAAAGCATCTGCCCATCCTTGTTCATTTGAATTAGAAGCAACTATTTCATTCCATCCGTTTACCCATCCGTAAATTGATACATTTGAATTAGGAGCATAGAAGTCACCTGGGCTAGCCGTTCCACTTCCTACTCCACTTCCAATTTGAGTAGGAGGGGCCCAAGGATTTTGATAATACATGTGGAATCCTGTTCTGTCGAAAACCCCAACCCCACCAGGAGTACCTTCTTCAAAATCACTTTCATCTATATGATGTACAACTGCCCATGGAGTTTCTAAATTTTCAGTAGCTACTATCTCTCCTTGCGCTAAAGCTTGTTCTGCACTTTCTTCTTCAATTATTTCGTATAAAGTAAGATAATCACAGCAATTCGGACATGGAGGTGCGTCTTCTACAAAAACTCCATTCACTAATTTATAATTTTCTGCAGCTGGGTCATCACAAGCCCAACAATTTGCACCGTAGGTATTGTGCTCAGGGCCTGGCACGCAATCTCCACAAGGATCTGTTACTGCACTTCCACCACAAGCTCCTTGACAATCTTCTACATTTTCATCGCAATCACAGAAACCTTCTAATGGACCAGGGCCATCACATACTCCACAAATATCGTGTGTTGCTGTTCCACCGCATACTCCAAGACAATCTGGTACGGCAGCAGTATCTTGAGGGACACAATTTCCATTACAATCTCGTACATTGCTTCCGCAGCATCCTGTATTATAATCAACGCTAATTCCATTTGCAGCATCATTACAAGTACAATAATAATTACCGCTTAAGTCTTGTACTATATTACCTCCTGGCGCACCAAGTAGTATACCTGCAGCCGCTTGACCTGATGTACTATAACCTGCTAAATCAAATCTTGTTGGATCATTTTTCTTTTTACATGAGTTACATGCATCTCCTTCATATACTTCAGAGTGAATATCATAATAGTTTACATATTGATCTCCTAAAGATGTAAGATTTTCACAATTACATGTATAGAAAATTTCAGAACCCCCCTCAGTAGTAAGATAACTAACAGTAGTTTGATCCATCGAGTTTGTATCAGGATTTGAAGGACTATCTATTTTTTGCATTGCTCCTACTTGAGGGGTATCCCAGGCTCCCACTCCTAGTTGTGCGTCCCTACATATTTGACAACTCCCGCCATCTAAAGGACTTTCACAACAGTTATCTATCCAATTAGCATCTGATTGTTGATCGTATAAAGAAATACATTCACCACATTCATTAGCTGCTGCTCCAAAAAATTCATCTCCAGGGCAGTTATTATCGCAATCCATTACAGCAGGATCACAATTATATGTATAAAGTGTGTATGCATTTAAAATAGGATTTGCTGGAGTAGATAGAACCACTAAAGCGGCTTGGTCTGGGCACATTTTAACTGCCCAATTTTGAGTATACCCATATCCTTCTCCGTAAACATCTTTTAAATATAGTTGCGCCATAGTAATACCTTCACAATCACAAGGAATATCCATATTAAGTTGCCCATCTCCTATAGAAGGTACATTTATATTGTCACCCCCATCTAAAGCATCAATTGGTATAGTAGTAAGATCAGTGCTATATTGTGGGAGAAGAGTTGTTCCCGTCGTTGCATTAACTGACATTGGAGAAGTTCCGTCGCATCCGCAATATGGACTATATGGATGTTGACCTGCGCAATCACACCACACTTCTTCCATACCGTCTAGAAGTGTGTTTCCACACCCACAAGCAACAGTTTCATATTTCATAAATTGCATATTACTGTTCATACCTGGTATTAGAAAGAAATCACCAGTTCCGCCTATTGTAGTAGAAAAGTAATTATGGGTAGGGTCACACGCTGTATCACAAACAGTTATCTGATCATTTTGTACGTTAGCTCCATAAAAATAATCATTTCCACCACCTACAGAAGGTAAGTCTGTAGGGTTAGTACTCGCGCCTTGTTCCGATGCTATAGCGTGAGCAACCATAGCAGTAGAGACTGTTTGACCCTCTCCGTCACATGAGCACATACCATACTGTTTCCAGGCATTAACTTGTATTATAGGTCCAGGATTTAAAATACTACCTTCTGGTCCCCCTGGCTGATTTGCCATACAGTCTATACAATTGGCAACAGTTAAGTCTTCACTTGCAGTCCCATCTTCTTCACATTTACAGCCTAGCCATTTATATATACATTTACTTTCGTCATGAGTTACGTTATCTGCAGTAATTCCTACGTCAGAACCTATAGTATATAAATTACAAACTTCTAAGTTACTACTTTGCGCTGGCGTTATACATTTACCAAACATACACATACCTGGAGAAGATATATAACTAGGTATATTGGCCAAGCTAGAATTATAATTTGTAGCACTCGAATCCCCACAAAATTCACACCAAGTATATTGATGTCCAGTAAGTTCATTTGTTTGGTATAAAGAATTTGTAGTATTTACTATTATATCCCCTAAATCTACATCATTTATATAACAACCAGTACAGCTTTGTCCGCCAGTACCTTCTATTATTGGCATAGTCAGAGCTCCACACAGATTTCCACCATAGTAATTTGTACAGTATGAATCATTATACACACACGCGTCTGGATCATCATCACAGTTAAGAGGGTTGTAAGGAGAGGGCTCCCAAGTAATTACGTTACAATCAGGAAAGTCTTCTAATAACCCTACACTTCCTGGGTCCTGACACCAGTATGTATAATATGCTTCATCAAATCCACAAAAATTACATGCA
>JGI24006J15134_10002189_pt1 | contig 10939 bp, 4 predicted proteins | sample LinPmetageLP53_FD_15134 | JGI IMG/M metagenome (IMG submission 15134) | reverse complement strand
TTCGATACTAGTAGTAGCAGTATTATTAGTCTTTTCACCATTTTTATATAGTCACTTATTTTTTGAATTCTTTACTTAATCGTGGTAATAACATAAGCCAGATTTATTAGCCGTCATAACACCACATTGTTTTTTATTAGATTTAATCTCTGTGCACTGTACTTTTTTTCCGTCTTTTCTTTGTTCAACTTTTTGGTGAACAGTACAAAAACTAGTACCTTCTTCCACGGGAAGACCACAATCTTTTCCATCCGCTTTAGCGCCAGCACAAAAACCTTCTTCGCCTCTTTTGTCTAACTCTTTTTGTTTTTTTAGGTTTTCTTTTTCCTTTTCCATTAGCTTAAGCTTGTCCATCAACTTCTTTCTCTCTTCTTTGGCTTCTTCTTGTATTTTTCTAGAAACCGGCTCCATACCTATATCCCAAGAACTCCAACCTAGAATAAGTGCTAAGGATTGATTGAAATTAGCTTCGTCAGTGGACGCGAGTATTAGGTTTTGAGTTATTGTAACGGCTTTATCCACAGGTATATTAGTAGCAGCTGATATTAAACTAGCAATAGAGTTTACCGCTGGACTATTAATATCAAGACCCATTTTATCAATAGCATCTTGGTTTAATTGCTCTGTTCTTATAGCGCTATACAGTTTTCTAAGTTTAGAACCTATTGTTGGAGATAGGTTTGCAAACTGTAATATAGTTCTAGTATGATCAGCGTTAAAACCTCTTTCTCTTTGTTCTACATATGTTAGTATTCCATTTTTAACGGTAATTATCACAGCGCCCGTTAAACCTAAACCAGCAAGAACACTATCTATCATGGTTTGAGCCATTCTATCCGTTTTTTCATCCCACTCTTCGTCATCATCAAACGCAGCAAACAAGGCTGTTTGTAATGATGCAAATAAAGCATTCTGCAATACGGCGTAGTAAGCAATCTTAGACACGTTAGCTTTCAAACTACCTCGCTTGTTCTTTATATCTAAAACAGCTTTCGTCATTATACGGAAATACTGTTGCTGAGTATTTTTAAACGCTAAAATCAATCTACCCAAGCCACCAGCTTGTTGCTCTGACAAAAGATCAGGTCTAGCTGACTGTTGGCCTTTCTCAGCCTTACTTTGAAAATCAACCCACGCTTGAGCTTCCGCTGCTTCTAAAGAGTAATTCTGCTCTAGATAAAAGTTAACTTGATTTCTATAAAAAGTAGCTCCACCTACTGCTATCGCAAGACTATCTGCTGCTGAGGTAGGTGTAAAACCCTTGTCTAACATCCAAGCTATAGCTGCTTTTAATGGGTTTTTCTTTCCTTTTAAATATTCAGTAAGTTCAGCTTCATTTAAAGTTCTTTTACTACCACTTCTTCTTTGTTTTAAGTAGTTAGAAAACAATATCTTAACAAAATCTTTTCGGTATTGATTTACGTTACCAAATGCTTTTGCGGCTTTATATGGAGTGTTGTTATCCCAATCAACAAAATTTAACGCTGAAATAGTTTGTAGCGTAGCGGATCTAAAGTTAAAGAACATAATAGCACCAACTGAGTTGTTTACCCAAGTATTCCAATTAGACTCTATCCTAGAAACTTTTTTCTTATTACCACCAAACTCCATTCTATAAAGCATGTTATCTAGTGATTCAACATATCTTTCACCGTAAATAGCCTCTAACTTAGCTCTATTTTTTTTAGAAAATATTATATCCTTATTTTTCTTCCAAAGTTCTAAGTGTTTAGCTCTGGATATTGCGTTTATAGATCTCTCTATATCATAAGCAACGCTTTCAATTGTCCAGTACTCTGTTGGAGGCGGATAACCATCAGCTAAAACGTTTTTCAACTCTTCTTTGAATTCAATTAAACCAGGATCGCTATCAATTGCTTTTAATAGCTTTGCTAAATCTGTCTTTGACAAACCAGGTATGCTTAACCCCATGTCGGTCCATATAGAAACCCTTAAGGCTTGTTCGTATGTGAACTTTGTTCCTGGAATAGTATTTTTTAAATTTTTCTTAACTTTAGGAAGTTTCTTGATTAAATCTTTATATGCATCGGTAACTCTTTGAGCATCATCTTGCATGTTTTTATAAGCAACATCATAGGGATCAAATAAGTGTTTTTTAAACCAAGCTAAATCTTCTTTACCTTTATCTTTTTTTCCAATTATTCTATATAAAAATAATTCAAAATCATAAGCTGATGGGGGAAATATTAAATCCCAAAAGTTCTTTTTACTACCACCTTCTATTTTTCCTTTTGCATCAGAATATACAGTTTCTCTTCTAACACCCTCGTTTTCTTCTAATATTACATTGAAATCACTATTTAAATCTGTATTGCTAAATCTAGTTTTAGGTGCTGTTTTTTGTACAACAACCTCTTCTGATGTTAATCCATTTGGACTAAACATATCTTTTCTTCTAGGAGAAAGCATTATTCTAAGCCAATCAGCGGCATTTGTTGTTCCACCTATATCATCTATAATGTTAAACGTTCCCTTTGTACCATGTATTTGCCCGTGGTCAGCAAATATAATATTTAGCTCTGTGTCTAAATCGATATTTGGATCATCTAAATACTTAGCGTGTAGATTAGCTATTTTAGCCATTGTGTTGGCGTTTGCCGCCGCGTGCTCTCCTTTTGTGCCTGTTGCTTCAATAGCTGCTTTAATAGCAAGTTCTTCTGTAGGATACTTTAATTCACCAGCTTTCTTATGCTTTGGCCCATATATCGCTTTTCTAGCAAGTTCTAATTCAGCTTGAAAATAGGGGTGACCAGTACCAGGTTCTTGAGAACCTTCTAATATAGTTATAAGATCTAATGATGTTAATGCTCTAAAGCCAGACACAATGTTTGTTTGCACTTGTAGCAAGTGTATAATTGTGGCTTGATCTACACCAGATTCAATCATAACTTTAGCTATATGTTTTGCTAAAATAAGATTAGCTTTTCCAGCAGCATCGATCTCGGCTGATAACTTAGCTATCTGAGCTTTTTTCCACTTAATATTACTACCATCGATATTACTATCACCATCAAAAAGTATTTTTTCTATTTTTTTAAATATAGCAAACTTTTTATTCATTAACCTTAAGTCAGAAAGAATTAAGCCATCTGGAAGTTCTACTTCTTTATTTTTAACCTTTAGTTTTAAAGCTTCTAGTTTGTCATACCAAGGGGCGCTTATATAGTTACCATCGTCATCTGTTAACCATTTGTTGTTTTTATCTTTTCCATCCCAATTAGGGTCTTGTTGTCTCTCCGCCGAGTTTAAAGCTTTGTTTATAAACCCAAAAATATCAAAACCAAGTATATTCATAATTTTTGGCCCTAGTTTTGGAGCTATAAGCTCAGCGGCTTTGTATATCTTGTTTAAAGCGTCCTTGTTATTCTTAATAGCTCCATCATCTTTTATCTGCTTCTTTATTTCTGGAGATATATCTGGATCATTAGCGATAGTCTTTTTGAACCTTTGACTATCAGTATTTATTATAGTACCAGTGTCAGACATTTTAACAATTAAAGCTCTTTCTAGTTCAAAGTCTCCAGGAAATTCAGTTTCTAAAATATAAGTTAACCCTTTAGGATCTATCTCATCAAAACTAAGATTATTTTCAACCCATCTAGCGATTTTCATTGCCGCTTGAACATTAAAGTTATTTTCGTTAATAGCATAAGTTTCTGTTCCAGTATTAAACCTAACATTAGCTCCTCTATTAATCTTTAAACCAATAGTAGCTATAGTTGATTGTGCTATACCATTTTTATCTTTAAACTCTTTGGTATTAATAACTTCCATAGTTGCGTCGAAACCTAAAAACCATGACATTAAGTCTAGTAGAGAATTTTGTTTAGATCCAGGTCTACCTTTTAAACCTGTTCTGTCTTTTTTTATAAAACTATCAATCCACAATTGCTCTATTTCAGCATAAGGCATTTTGGTGTAAAGATAATTCCCCGCCTCATCGTTAACATCAGTTCCCTTGGGTAGTAAACCGTCAGCAATGGCTTTTCTAGTTTCAGGCACAGTTAATCTTTTTCCTTGAACTATAAAATCTTGAAATTGCTTGTTAAACACAGCTTGTGGAAATAAGTTATATAGAGCCTCTGCGTTTGTTATAATCCAAGCTTTATATTTATCAGATCCAGCCGTACCTATTATCTTTTTAAGATCATCAAACAAACTTGCTTTAAAATATGTTTGAATAGCTATTTTAAATTCTTTGGTGTCTAATTTATCTAACTCAAATGGTATTATTTTTTTAATACCTTCTTTTATTTTATTATGAAGTTTTCCGTCTTTTTTTATACCTAGTAACCTACGTAATATAGTAAATGTAACGTCTTCTTCTATTGCCAAATTTAAATCAAAATAATCATCAGCTGGAATATCTGTAATATAAGAGTCCGCATCGTCCATTGGAATAGCAGTTGGAGTCCATTTTATTTTTTTAATAGCGTTCAAACCTTTAAATTTGATATAAGGTATTATCCAACCCCAAAGACTATCATTTCCAATTGGTTTACCTTCTTCATCTAGCTTTCTACTACCATCCTCGTTATATTGTGCAGGTATAAAGTTTCTAATATGAGGTAATAGCTCAAAATAAGTATCTTGCATGTGATTTTCTTTATCAAAATCATCGTTGTTTTTTGCCTCTTCACTAACATATTTCCATATGAAGCCATCTAACTTATTATAAATATATTCAAAAGCTTTTGTTGCCCCTGATTTATCCCAAGTTGCTTGATCAACTTCACCGAGTTTATCTACAGGTGGTTTTAGATCAGTTGTTGAAAGATTTGTAACGTTAGCGCCACCTTCAACAGGTTCGTTTCTTTCAATAGTACTTTTACCACTATCTTTATCTCTAACATAGCTAGTTAACCAATCGAGTATATCTTGAATTGTAGTGAACTCAATGTTAGAGTAACCATTGTCTTTCATTAAACTAGTTACTTCGTCACCTAAAAGCTTAAGGCTTTTTCTATTAGTGCCCCATTCTCCCGCTATAACACCATCAATGTAATGTGTTAAATATTCCTCTTGAACATTTGGGTCACTCATATTGTAACCAGCATCTACAAGTCTTTTTGTTATAATCGCGATAACCTTATTTGGCAGCGTAGCTTTAAAGTCATCAATAAACTTAATTCCATCTACGGTTAAATCTCCATTCCTTCTAAGCATTTTTCCAAATAAAATGTGAGCAACCTCGTGTTCAGCAATAGAAACAGCCCCCACCTCAATTGCTCTAGGTTTGTTTATAAAAACATTTCCATCTATTTCCCAACCACTACCATTTCTATATTTTTCTTTTGGGTACTTAAGTGTTTTTTCATTTACAGATAACCAAGCTTCTAACTCCTCAGCGCTTTTAAATACCGTTATACTGTTACCTTTATTATTTGCTTTTTTAATTCCAGCGTCTATAAGTCTTTCGTTGGCTGTGTTTTTTATAGCCTCTATATCCGCTTGAATTTGATCAACCTCTTTATTTAAACCGTCTTTAACAATTTCCCATTCAGCAGCTAATTCCGGAAATCCATCTTTTAGCGCTTGCTCTATATCTATACCATTCTCTAAAGCATACTGAGTAACGCCTTCGTGGTACTCGAGCTTAGTTATTACGTATTCCCTTCTTTTTAGATCGTAAGCAGTAATTCTTTCTATTAATTTTGCTTGCTCTTCTTTTGTTAAGTACTTTTTTATCTTACTAGACTTTTCAATAAACTTTTTTAATTCTCCAATAATTTCATCAATTTGTTTTTGTATAGTCTCTTTGGCTTTAGGCGTTTTAACTTGTTTAGCCTTTAAATTGGCTATATCATATATTTTTGAATTAATATATCTGATACTTGATTGATCGTTCTTAAGAGCTCTACTAATAATTCCACCAGTGGTACTTACTGCCACACCACTGAATAATCCCAATAGATACGCCTCTAAACCTTGCTCACTACACATGGCGTCCCAAGCTATTGCCAAGGCAACATCATAAGGTGTTCCTTTACCTAGTTCTCTGTTTAAAACGTCGGTACCCACTTGAGCCCACTCTGTTAAACCTTCCCTGTTACCAGCCATGATTCTAGATGTAATTGCTAGACTTAAACCTTTCTTATTACTTAATATGACTTTAGTAATACCTTTTAAACCTACTCTNTCTAATCCAGCCGCTAACAATCCTAAAATATTAGATGCTAAAACTCCTTCTTGATTATTTTCCACCATCTTAGCAATACCATCTGACTCTGATAAGTTTGGATATAACATTTTAGCCCTTTCTCTATTATATGCCACATACATAGGCGCTGTTATTTGTGGCACTAAACTTATACCGTAAGTTAGCAGAGCTGGGACCATTGTTTCGGCTAAACTTGATATAGCTAATACTGCTCCACCAAAAAACGTAGAGGCATCACCCTGCTTGTAACCATCTACAAACCCAACTTTTGTTTTAGCCCTCATGGATTCTACTAGTATTAATTTTTCATACTTTTTAATAGTCCATTCTTTGTAAGCGCTACCAACCTCAATCCCGGAATCTTTATATATCATTTTCCATCCACCTAAGACTTTATCTTCAGCCGATATACTAGTGTCAGTTGGACTTACAATTTCTCCTTTTGGTGTAATCCAAACAGCTTTTCCGCCATCAAACCCAGTGACTTGATCCATTATTACTAAAGAAACTTGTTTTTCGTCGCCGAGAGACTCCTCTAGTATCTTAGCCATGTCTATCTGAGTGCTTAACCCAGCGTTATAAAGACTATTATCTACATTACTAAATAGTTTTTTTGATTGATAAACTAGCTGAGCAACTTCACCTGGCGTTGTTAAGTCCCACGTTACTTTTGCTAGGTTTTTTATAATCTCATAACCTTTGTTAAGCCACAGATCATCTGCTGGATCATAGATCTCCTCTTCCACTGCCTCTGTTTCCGCTGGACCTATATCAATCAACTCACCATCGATACCTATAGAGTAATTCCTATCAGTACCTTCTAGTATGTCTGCAACTGTTTCTGGAGAATCGTCTTTTATTTCATTTGTACTATCATCCCAATAGTAATCCTTTTCAATTTCAGGAGTTATTATTTCAGGCGTTATTACAGGGGCTACTCGAGTAGCATCTTTTTCATCTGTTATTGTTACCTCTGGCACATCAAATGACTTGGCCTCCTCTCCTGTTTCCGGATCAATCCAAACATCGTCTGTTTCAACCTCTTCTTCATCATCAAAAAAATCTCCAATAGTATATCCTTTATAAATATTAACTTCTTTTATTGCGTCTGCAACGCTCTTTTCATCATCGCTTTCTACAGTTTGTTTTTTTTCACCCTCTATAGAGTATATAGGCTCTCGCCTAGTTGATTTACCGCTATCAGTAGAATCAATTACTTCTAAATAACTTTTACCATTTTTGCCTGTAACTATAGTAGAGGTTCTAGACCAACCTTTTCCTTTTTCAGTTTTAGGATAATCACTCGCATTCACCGTAAGGCCATCTTGTTTAGCTTGGTCATCAAAAACGCACGTACCATCATCTTTATTTGCTTTCGAATCATAGTTCTTGGCCGTTGGATCAGTGCACCCAAGAACTTCTTTTGTTTCAGTGGCAAAATCTTTATCGTCAGTTCCCTCTAAAAGTGCTAAATCCTCGTCAGACGCTCCCTCGTTAACTGCATTTATTATTACCTCTGCTTTTGGTGCCATATAATTTTATTTACTATATTTCTTAATTAAATCTTGAGCTAATTGACTTTGAGATTTTTTAACTTGACCTGTTTTTTCGTTAATAGTTGGTCCATGTATATCTTTCATAACGTTTGTTATGTATTTAGCTAAAAGCTTTGCTAATACTTTTGAGTTTGCTGGGTCTTGCATCCATTCTAATCCTGCTGGTAAAGCTTCTCCAGTGTCAGGGTTTATATAATACTCTGCGTTCATACCTTCGTCATACATCTCGGCAAAAGACTTAGTCTGGCCGTCTGCAGATAAATCTGCAAAAGCAGCTCCAATAGTACCTTTTGGTCCTGCTTTGTCAAAATTATTTAAAGAACTATTATATGTCCACTTTTCATCAAACTCCTTTCCGGAATCTTTATCATTTTTAGATTTTTCAGCTAAATCAAAAACAAAAGTTTTTGTAACATATGGTTCTTGTATTATAGGGCGACTACCCACATCGTCTAAGCTTACAATCTCACCTTCACTTTCGTTCCATTCTCCTGTGTTTTCAAAGTTTTCAATAGCTTTGCTTCTTTCCGCGCTCACTTCTACTTCGTCTAGCAAAAAAGACATTTTGTAATCATCGCTTATATGAATAGCTCTTTGTTGGGCACCGTAAACAGCAGCTTTGGCGTGTAAATCTTCATTTTTAGTACCTGGATTCATACCTCCTAATTCTTCTTTAAACGTAACAAGACCATTTTTCCATTTCATTTCTTGATCTTTTAATTTTATAAGACCTCTACCGATTTTTTCTTTTTCTCTTTGTATATACATGTGATCACTACTACCTTTGTCATATTTAACCTCTTCAACACTTAGTTTGTTATAGTAATCCATCTCTGTTCTAATCTTATTATCTATAGAAGGCATTAAATGCTCTGGAACAACCTTCTCTCCAGCAATGTCATCATACGCATCAAGAAACTTATAAGAGTTTTCTATTGTTATACCTTTTTTTCTAATGTCCTCTGCCATATTGTTAGTTTTTAGTTATCATATCAACGTCAATCATGCTGTAGTCAACACCATAATATCCATTATCCATAATCGTTACAGCGTTATTTATTCCCATACCTAACAAGTCTTGAGCCATAGTTCCAGACCAAAGTTGATCTTCACCTTTATAATTAAACGTATAAATTGGTATTCCAGATTCAGAAACTCCAGTTTTATTTATATTTTCTTTTAATCTAATATCACTTGCGGCTACCGCCAAGCCAGCTAAATCACCAACTGAACTACCAATACCTGACCACATAGCGTCTTTACCTGCTTGAACAGCGCCTGACGCTGTATTTAATCTATCCGCTGACATAGCCATTAACGTGTTTTCTCTATTAGTTTCAAGTTGTCTTTTTTGCTCTTCGCCTGACCGCCTTGTCATATCGGCTTTAAACGCGCCTTGTCTATCCATGGTTTGTAATTTACTAGCTTCTTGCATTGAAGCTCTTTGGTTAGCAGATTCTTGTTGACCTATAGAAGCCGACGCTTTTTGAGCTTGTTGAGAACCTTGGTTGGCCATAGCCTGCGCTAAACCAGCTACACCAGAAGATCCGGCAGCCCCTCTCATGCTGTCCATAACGTTAGCTCTTGTTTGGGCCCCCTGCTGAGCTTGGAACTGAGCTTGCTGCTGGTTAACAGTAGCGTCTTCCATAGTGTTTTGCATGTTTGCATATGGATTTGAAACATCACCGTATATGTTTTCAAATTTTTGATCTTCAAAACTCTTCAACCGAGCATCATAAGAACCTTGAGCTTTGGCTTCAGCGGCTTTTCTTTTACCACCCCAGTCATAAGCTCCTAAAGCCTGTACCGCTCCACCTATAAAGTGTAGTGGACTATTTTTTATATTTTTTGACATAATTTTTATTTATATGTTTATAATTACATTTATTACGCATTATTTACTACTTTCAATGAAATCTGCCGCAACGCTAAACATTTCTGCTTTTGTTTTAGAATTATTTCTAAGTTTAAGTAAAGAATAATAACCTAACAAACTACTTACATTAGCTTTGTTATCCTTGCTAAACATAATAAAATCAGATGTAGTTGGTGGACCATATTGTCCAGCTAGATTTGTTGGCATGTCACACGTTATTGAAGTTAATGTTACGGTTACTATAGGTCCTATCATAACAACGTTCTCCCTAGTTTCAGTAAAATGGGGAGTGGTTGTTGATTCGTGAAGTGGTCCATACGTCCAAACGGCATTTGGGATTACTTGTACCATACTTGTCCCTGGAACACCTACTGGAACCGTTGACACGTAATAAGCAATGTCACCAACTTGAACTGACTCATTTATATTGTGATTAAAAGTTAAAGTTACTAAAGGCATAAGTTATTATTTTACTGTTATAAAAATTGATTTTTGATCACTACTTTGCGCATCGTCACCATTTGGGTCGACTAGTATAAAATCAAGTCTATCTTTACCGGTAAAATTATGGTTTGGAGCGTACGTGTATACTTTACCCGTGAGTGATAAAGTTCCGTTTGACGGCTGTTTGTTTATGGTTACAGTTTGATTATCTTGAGTAAGATCAATGCTGTCTCGTGTAAAGTCAACACTGTTTGCTGTAGAGTTTTTACCAAAAGTTAAATATTGATCACGAATATTAGGTTTAAAAGTTACTAAATCATTTATATCTAAAGTAAAAGTTACATCTTCTTGACCGTATACAATTTCATCTATAGTTGTTGTTATTACAACACTTTTAGCCCCATTTTTATCACTTTTTATACTACCATTAATATTGGAAAAGTTACCATTTTCAAATTTAATCTCTGAACCATGTGGAAGTTGAACCGCTGGGGTAACATATAACAATTCACCTTCAGAGCAATCTTCAATCGTTAAAATATTTCCACTAACAACATAATCAAACGTTAAATCGGTGTTTTTAAGTATAATTTGAGAGTTTGCTAAAGTTATGCTTTTACCACAATCAACAGATTGTAATCGTGTGTAAAACTTTGCTCCAATAGAATTTTTACCCGTAACACGCATACCTTCAAAAATATCATTAGTGTTATCTATTTCAAATTTATTAGTAAAAATATCTGTTTCAGGACAATCATCACAAGGTTCTTTGTGTATATCTAAATCTATACTTTTTCTAATTGTTTTTGTTTTAGTTATACTAGCGTTAAAAAGCATATTCTCCTGTAAATCTCCTTGATAAATAGCAACATCACTTGCATT
>JGI24006J15134_10002187_pt1 | contig 10947 bp, 9 predicted proteins | sample LinPmetageLP53_FD_15134 | JGI IMG/M metagenome (IMG submission 15134) | reverse complement strand
TAGATGTATTTTTTGATGAAACTGACACTGCACAAACTGCATTATCAATAGGTTCTACTGTAACACTTGAGGTTTATCCTGAAGGTGCTTCAACAGGTGACATTTATTATAATGGTTCTGCAATTGTTACAGGTTTTACTAGAAGTGCATCATTTGATGGTTTAGTAGAAGCGAGTGTAACTTTACAAGGTTCAGGTGGCTTAACTACTTCAACAGCTTAATTATGAAGTTAATAGAGAAGGCAAAAGCACATTTCAATGCTTTAGAAATAAAAGAAATTGAAATACCAGAATGGAGTGTAGATGGTGAAATACTTAAAATTTACAGTAAACCATTAACATTGGCAGAAATGTCTAAGTTGCAAAAATATGCAAAAGACGATGATGTGGCGTTAATGGCTTATTGCTTAATTCACAAAGCACTAGATGCTGAAGGTGATAAAGTATTTGATATAAGTGATAAGCATACTTTAATGAATGGTGTAGACAAAGATGTGTTAGCCAGAGTGGCTACTGAAATCATGTCAGCACCTACAGTAGAGGAACAACTAAAAAAGTAATACAAGATAAAGACTTATTTGCAAGATACTATTTAGCAGAATTGTTAGGAGTAACAGTTGCAGAGTTAGAAGAAAAAATGTCTTTATCTGAATTTACTGGATGGATTGCGTATCTAAGAGAAAAAAATAGGCAGATGGATAATGGCAGGAACTGATTATAAATTAAGAATTAAAGGACAAGATCAAACTGGCAAAGCGTTTGGTAAAGTAAATAAAAACATTAATTCTACTCAATCAGCTATGAAAAAATTAGCTGGTGCATTTGCTGGTGCGTTTGCTGTTCGTCAATTAGTGCAGTTTGGTAATGAAGCAATGCAAATTGCCGATAGTCTAGGTAAAACTGCTGTAGCTGTTGGCGTTGGTGTTGAATTTTTACAAAAATATCAATTTGCTGCCCAACAAGCTGGAATAGAAACAGAAAAGTTTAACAAAGCCTTAAAATTCTTTTCTAAAGGTATTGGTGAAGCAACACAAAACAAAGGTTTAGCCAAAGAAGCATTTGATGACTTGGGCATATCAATTTTTGATGCTGGTGGTAATACCAAAAAAACAGAAAAAATATTTATAGAATTTTTTACTGCTTTAGAAAAAGTAGGTAGTGAGTCAAGAAAATCAGCTTTATTGGCAGGAACTTTTGGTGCAAAAGTTGGTATTGATATGGCTAATCTTATTAAAGATGGCACTGCATCAATGCAAGAATTAGCAGAAGCTGCTACTGGTATATTTTCAGCAGAAAGCATAGCTGATGCTGAAAGATTTAATGACACTATGAATATTCTTAAAAGACAAATATTAACACCTATTCAAAGTCTATTTATACAAATTGGTGCAGATGTTTTAAATTTAATGGAACTTCTAGGGGTTGAAGGTGTTGTAGAAAAAAACGCATTAAGTGTGTTAAATGAAGATTTGCAAGAGTTAGAAAAAAGATTAGAAACAGCTACAAAAAAACAAGATTCTTTTATTGGTGGACTTATTTCTGGACAATTATTTGACACAAATATTTATAAAGATAATGTTGAATTTTTAAAAGAATCTATAGCTTTAATAAAAGAACAAATATTAGCAAAAGAATTAGAAATTAAAAAAAATAAAGAATTAAATGATGGTTTTGAATTGACTGAAACACATTTAAAAGCAATGGGTAATGTTTCACGAACTTTAAATGGTAGCTTTGAAGAATTTTTTGATTTTACAAAAAAGGGATTTTTAGATTTTGAAAAAATGACAAAAAGAATTTTAGCTTCTGTTATTAATGAAATGATTAAAGTATTTATTATCAAAGAGTTAATGGGATTCGCTGCTGGTGCAGTTGGCAAAAATACTGTTATGGGTCAAATATTTACTAAAGCTGGTGAAAATTATGAAGGTGGTGGTTTTACAGGTTCTGGTTCAAGAACAGGTGGCTTAGATGGTAAGGGTGGCTTTATGGCTATGGTACATCCTAACGAAACTATTATAGATCACACTAAAGGACAAGGTGCTGGTGGCACAACAGTAAACTTTAATATTAATACAGTTGATGCTAGTGGTTTTGATCAATTATTAGTTTCAAGAAAAGGTACAATTACACAAATAATAAATAATGCTATGAATAATCAAGGCAAGATGGGTGTAGTCTAATGAGTGGTGCATTTCCAACAAGTCCAAATTTTAGAACTTTAAATTTTAAAGACAATAGACCCACTTTATTAAATCAAACTATATCTGGTAAAAAACAAGTCAGACAAATTGGTGGGCAATATTTTTCTTTTGGTGTATCAATGCCACCATTACAACAAGAAGATTCACAAGCAATCTTTGCTTTTTTACAAAAACAGAAAGGTAGTTTTGAAAACTTTACTATCACGCATCCATTAGATAATCTTGGTGTAGGTAAAGCAGAAACAGATATACAGGTTGTTGGCACACACGCCTTATCTGATGCAACCATTGTTATAGATGGCTTTGCAAATTCAACTAATGGCGTTTTAAAAGCTGGTGATCTTATTAAGTTTGCTAATCATACTAAGGTTTATATGGTACAAGCAGATGTAAATTCAAATGGCAGTGGGCAAACAACTGTATCTATATCACCAAATTTGGTAGCTACTCTAGCTGATAATGAAGCTGTTACTGTCAATAAACCAAGTTTTACTGTGTATCTTGAAAGCAATGAAGTTATCTATAGTACCGATATCAGTGGTTTATTTAGTATTTCATTTGATGTTAGAGAGGTTATCACCTAATGCCAAGAACCTTATCTTCAGCACTACAAACGCAAGTATCAGCAGATGCAACTAAGATCGCTTTCTTAGTTGAATTGCAATTATCTACTGTTGTTAGAGTTACTAATTATGGTCGTAATGTTGTTTTTGATTCAAATACCTATCAAGCAGGTGGTTCTTTTGTGCAAGTTGATGCTACTACCGAATCAGGCAAATTACAGGTTGATGAAATAAATGTAGGTTTTTCTAATATAACTGATGAATTAAGAGCATTAGTGGAATCAGGTGCTTTTACCGATAAAATAGCAAACATTTATATTGCGTATTTTAATGCAGATGAAGATTTAGTTGGAGCTATAACCTACTTTAGTGGACAAATAAGAGGTGTAGCTAGTAATGAAACTGTAGATTCAAGTAATATTAGTATTACTGTTGCTAGTCACTGGGCGAATTGGAACTTAACAAAAGGCAGACATTTTTCTGATAGCTCACAACAAGATTTTAGTTCAGGTGACAAGGGTTTGGAATATTCTACTCAAGTTAAAGATGATGTTAGATGGGGTAGTAAGTAATGTTTCAAGCTTTGGTTTCTTTAGGTCTAAGTAAATTGGCTGCTGGTGTAATTACAGTAGTTGTTGCCACATACACTGTAGTTACTGGTGTTAAGGCATACAAAATGGCTAAAGACTTAGCCAACAGTTTACAAAGTCAAGGCTCGGAAATACTAGCTAATAAAACTTCTGCTGGTGGGAAGATACCAGTAGTTTATGGTTCAAGGCGAGTTGGTGCGCAGATAGTATTTATGGACACAGCAGAAAATGAATCAAAAGATTTATTTGTTATTTATGCCCTTTCTGTGGGTGAAGTAGAATTTATAGATGGAAGATCAATTGAATTAGATGGTAACCCTTTAAACGATAATAAAAGATTTAAAGATGGTGGTTATATTGGTTCAGATAAAATTACTTCTGGGCAAATTTTTTCTTTAAACACAGCAGATCAAACTGCTGCAATTAATACTGTTACTGCTGGTACTTTTGGCACAAACCCTGCTTTATCTTATCGTTATACTTTTAATTTACATCATGGTGCAACCACTCAAGCAGCAGACCCAATGTTTCTTGCATCTTTAGCTTCTAGCAAATGGAGTTCGGCACATAAATTAAATGGTATTGCTTATATAGCAGCTCATTATCATTATGACGAAGGTGGTATGTGGTCAGGTGTGCCACAACTTACAGTCAGTGTGCAAGGTAAAAAAGTTTTTGACCCAAGAGATAGCAATCAAACTTTTGGCACGATCTCAACTTATAAATGGTCAAACAATCCTGCTTTGTGTTTCTTAGATTACATCACTAATAATGAATATGGTAAGGGTTTGACCAGTTCGCAAATAAATATGTCTACTTTTAGCACAGCAGCTAATTTAGCTGATACAAATGAAACTGCACCTGATTTTAGTGGTGGTGCTGTATCAATGGCGTGGCAAGGTGTCGGTAGTTTTAATTTTATGACTACAACTGATTTTACTAACTGGAGTAAATTCAAAGTTGGACAAAGAATAGAATTAAAAGACGATAGTGGCAATGTAATTGTTAATAACAGAATCATCACTGATATGAGAACAGTTAATATTTACGATGGCACTCCTTTATATACTATTGATTTTGAAGGTGAGTTTCCTTTAAATCAAGTATATGATGTTGATGGTGATATTCCTAATGCTATAGCTACATCTAGGAAGTTTCAATGCAATGGTGTTATTGATTGTAATAAAAAGGTTATGGAAAATGCTCAAGATTTATTAGCTAATATGCGTGGTATTTTTACTTATATCGATGGCAAGTATGAATTAAAAATTGAAGATACAGGTTCATCAACCTTTAGTATTACTGAAGATCATATAATTAGTGATGCAGGAATATCTGTTGATTATGGTTCTAAAGATACAAAAGCAAATAAAGTTATTGTTGAATTTTTTAATGGTCAAAAGAAATTTGAACAAGATACAGCAATAGTTTTACTTGATGCTAGTCCAAATTATTTTTCTAATGATGGTGATGAAATACTAGAATTAAAAGTAGAATTTCCTTTTGTAACTGACCCTTATGTTGCTTATAACATGGGTCACGCTATATTAGTTAGGAGTAGAAATCAAACTCAAGTATCTTTCTTAGGTACGCCAGAAATGTATAAATTAAATGTTGGTGATATTGTTGATCTAACTTATACAGCTTTAGGATTTAGTTCTAAAGTATTTGTTGTTGAATCATTAGTATTGCAATCAAGTGGGTTGTTACAGGTCAACATGATTGAATATGTTAATTTTTATACATGGGAAGTGCCAAGTGCAGAAACTGTAGCACCAGTAGTTGATCTACCTACTGCTTATGCAATAAAATCACCAGCTAATTTAGCTTTCACTGATACTAATTCATCTGCAACTGGCAGACCTTTTATAGCTTGGACACAACCAACAGACTACCCTGACGATCAATACAAAGTAAATGTTGTAAATAGTTCTGGTGTGCAAGTTGTGAATAAAACAGTTGCAGTTAATAATGTTGATTTAAGTTTTTTACCTGTAGCTTCTAATTATGTAGCTACAGTTTCAGCTTTAAATGCTTTAGATGTTGAGTCACCAACAACCAGTCTTACTTTTTCCGTTGCTAATCCACCTACTAAAACTGTTGATGTTCAAGATTCAGCAATTACCACAGTTAAAATTGCTGATGCAAATATTACGACAGCTAAGATCGGTAATGCTCAAGTAGATACTTTACAAATAGCAGGTCAAGCAGTCACAGTGCCAGTGTATGTTACAGGTGGTTCATCAAGTAGAAATACTTTTAGCAGTAGTTATAGCACCATAATTAGTGCAACAATACCAAGAAAAGGCTTAACAACTTTAATTACTTTTACAGGGCAATTTGATTCTATTACTAGTGGTAGTGGGGTTTATTTAGTAAGAATATTAAGAGGAACAACTGACTTTTCTAACCAAGAATGGCACATAGGAATACCATTAAATTTAAGAAAATCAGATACTATTGTTTTACAAGATACTGACACAGGAACTGGTAACACTACTTATAATGTGCAAGTTAAAAATCAATCTTTAGATGTCGGTTATTATCAACTCTTTATGTCGGTAGAACAATTTCAGAGATAATTATGTTTAAAACAATAACAATATATAACTCAAAAACTGGCATCATTCTTAGAAATGTTTCTGAAATGGGCGATGATATTTATAAAAATGTTAAAGCTGGTGAAGGTTATGTTGAAGGTAGTTATTCAACAGATAATTATATTATTGTTGATGGTGAGCCAGTAGCAAAAGAAGCTGCTGTTATTAGTGAACAAAATAAAAAACAAGCACAAATAGATTTAACTGCACAAAGAAATTATTTATTGCAAGGTTCAGACTGGACACAAGTAATTGATAACCCTTTGACAGATGCAAAGAAAATAGAATGGCAAACTTACCGACAAACATTAAGAGATTTACCAACTGCATACACAGATATTGAATCTATAGAAGAAGTTATTTTTCCAACCAAACCAGAATAGTTAATGAGATAAAACGATAAAAATTATATAATAGGAATTTATTATGAGCCAACACGATTATAATTTAGCCAATCAAACAGGTGCAGATTTTAGAGCAGACTTAAATAATGCTTTAGGTGCAATTGCAACAAACAACAGTGGTAATTCACAACCAGCTACCACTTTTGCTTACGAATGGTGGGTAGACACCACAAACAATCTTTTAAAAATTAGAAATAGTGCTGATAACGCATGGATTACTTTACCTATATCTGTCACAGCAGATAATACAGTTGATATCAATGGTGGTACTGTTAATGGCATTTCTTCTTTTAGTTTTAGTTCAGGTTCAACAGTTACAACAATTTTAGATGAGGACAATCTTAATTCTGATTCTGCAACAGCATTAGCTACTCAACAATCCATCAAAGCTTATGTAGATTCGCAAGTGACTGCACAAGACCTAGACATTTCAGATGGCAGTAGTTCAATATCTATTGATTTAGATTCAGAATCTTTAGGATTGTTGGGTGGCACAGGTTTAACATCTAGTGCATCAGGTAACAATGTTACTTTTGCAATTGATGCTACTGTAGCTACTTTAGTCGGCAGTCAAACTTTAACAAACAAAACTTTAGATATAGACAACAACACACTTAGTAATGTTGAAGTTGATAATTTAAAATCAGGTGTTTTAGATACTGATTTAAGTTCAGTATCTGGCAGTGACAATACATTAGCATCTGCTAAAGCTATTAAAACTTATGTTGATGCACAAGTAACTGCACAAGATTTAGATGCTACCGATGGCACAACAAGCATTAGCATTGATCTTGATTCAGAAACATTATCTTTATTAGGTGGCACAGGTCTTACTTCAACAGCTTCTGGTAATGGTTTTACTTTTGCAATAGATTCTACAGTTGCAACATTAGTTGGTTCACAAACTTTAACCAATAAAAGTATTGATCTTGATAACAATACTCTAACTAATTTTGAAGTAGACAATTTTAAATCAGGTGTCTTAGATACCGATCTATCAAGCGTATCAGGTTCAGATGATACTCTTGCTTCAGCAAAAGCTATTAAGACTTATGTTGATGCTCAAGTTACTGTTCAAGATTTAGACATTACAGATGGTTCAAATACCATAGCCATAGACTTAGATTCAGAAACCTTATCATTATTAGGTGGTACTGGTGTTAGTTCTACTGCATCAGGGAATGGCGTTACTTTTGCTATTGGTCAAGCAGTCGGCACTGGTGACAATGTGCAGTTTAATCAAGTTACATCTGCATTAGTTGGTAATGCTGCAACTGCAACTAAATTAGCTACTGCTAGAGCTATTGCTTTATCAGGCGATGTAGTCGGTACAGCAAACTTTGATGGCACTGCTGGAATTACCATATCTACAACGATACAAGCTAACAGTATAGCTTTAGGCACAGACACAACTGGTAATTATGTAGCAACTATAGCTGATGCTGGTAATTCAAAAATAACAGTTGCTAATAGTGGTGCAGAAAGTGCAGCGATAACTTTAGATATTGCTGATGATGCAATTACTACTGATCAACTAGCAAACAATGCAGTTGTTTTAGGCACACAATCAAGTGGAAATTATGTAGCAACAATTGCAGGAACAACGAACGAAATAGAAGTATCTGGTTCTGGCAGTGAAACAGCAGGTGTGACTGTCGGTTTACCTGATGATGTCACGATAGCTGGTAATTTAACTGTCAATGGCACTACAACAACTGTCAACACTGCGACACTATCTGTTGAAGATCCTTTAATAAAATTAGCCAATAGTAATTCTGGTGCTGATTCTGTTGATATAGGTTTTTATGGTTTATACGATACTTCAGGTTCACAAGATTTATATGCAGGTTTATTTAGAGATGCTAACGATTCAGGTAAGTTTAAATTATTTAAAGATTTACAAGCAGAACCAACCACGACAGTTAATACATCTGGCACTGGTTATGCTGTTGGCACTTTAGTTTCTAATTTAGAAGGTAATGTAACTGGTAATGTAACTGGTAGTGCTAATACTTTATCAACAGCAAGAGCAATTGCTTTGAGTGGTGATGTAGTTGGAACTGCTAATTTTGATGGTTCTGCTGGTATATCTATTTCTACAGCTATACAACCTAATTCAGTTGCATTAGCTACTGATACTACAGGTAACTTTGTAGCTGATCTAACTGCTGGTGAAGGTATTAATGTTAGTGGTGGTGGTTCAGAAAATGCCACTATCACAGTTTCAGCAGAAGATGCGACAGAAACAAACAAAGGTATTGCATCTTTTGATGGTACAGATTTCACAGTTAGTTCTGGTGATGTCACAGTTAATGCTGAAAGAGTACAAGACATAGTTGGTGGCATGGTCACTGGTAATACTGAAACTGGTATTACTGTTACTTATCAAGATGGCGATGGTACGCTAGATTTTGTCGTTGGTACTTTAAACCAAGATACAACTGGAAATGCTGCAACCGCTACAGCTTTAGAAACTGCTAGAACAATTGGTGGTACTAGCTTTGATGGTACTGCAAATATAGCAGTAGGATTAGCAGCCACATCAACAGCTTTAGCTACTGCTAGAAACTTTAGTTTAACTGGCAATGTTACTGCTGGTGCAGTTTCTTTTGATGGCACTGGTAATGTTGCTTTATCAACTACTTTAGCTGATTCAACAGTTACTTCTGCTAAATTGAGTGGTGCATTAGTAGCACCTTCAACTTTAACAGTTGATGCTGGTATTTCTGTAGATAACATAACAATTGATGGTCAAGAAATAGATGTTAGTTCAGGCAGTCTTACTTTAGATATTGCTTCAGATTTTATTGTTGATGTTGATGGTGGGGATGTTTTCTTTAAAGACAATGGCACAGAATTTGGTAGATTCCAATCAGATAATGGTGATCTAAATATTTACACTGACACATCTAACAAAGATATTTTATTTAAAGGTAACGATGGCGGAAGCACAATAACTGCTCTTACCCTTGATATGTCTGATGCTGGTACAGCACTATTTAATAATAAGGTTGGAATTGGAGTCACTGACCCATTAGGTGCTTTAGAAGTTAGAGGAAATGTTCATTTATCAGCATCTGGAACAGGTTCAAAATATATAGGATTTCATTCAGCAGATACTCTTTCTGCCTTTATAGAAAAAAGTGGTGATAACCTTACGATGTACAATGTAGATGCAGGTTATATAGGTTTTTCTACTAATGATTCAGCTAAAGTTCGCATTATGTCAGATGGTAAAGTTGGAATTGGAACTACGGCTCCAAGTGCATTATTAAATGTATCAAGTTCTTCTTCTACAGCTTATGTTTCATCAGTAGCAGCAGCTGCTTCTTTTGAACCTGTGGAAACTTTGACATTAACAAATACAAATGGCTCAGATGATAGTGGTGTAAACAATCATGTTTCTTTAGGATTTCATGTTGCTGCAGGAGCTGTATCACAAGGTTTTATAAATTATATAAGAACTGCAAATAACGCAGGTAAATTTGCTTTCTCACACAGAACAGAAGGCTCTAAATATAGAGAGATGTTCAGTTTAGATAATTTAGGTGCTAAGTTTAGTGGTGGGGATACTGCAGGAATACAAAATGTATTTTTTAATAATGGAAATGTGTCTATTGCAGATGATGGAGTTTTGAACTGTGGTGGTGTAAACCCTAGTGCTTTGATTTGTGTTACATCAACAAAAAATGTTGGTGGTAATACTTATCCTTCAGCAATATTTCATGCTCAAGATGGTGCTATAACAAAAATATCTGACCCAGAAGCTGCATTTACTACTTCAGTAAATACTGATAATAAAATTAATGTGTATATGTCTAGTGCTAACTTTATCGTACAAAATAAAATAGGTGCTACTAGTCCAATGTCTATAACATATCTACACTTTCAAGGAGTTTAACAATTAAATAAAGGAAAATAACATGGCAACAAATTATGAAATAAATATGTTTGAAACGGATTCAGTGAATTCGTCTAAAACAATGGTTACTTTTAAAGTAACAGACACTACAAACAATAAAATACTTGTAATAACTAAATCAGTTACAACAGGTAGTAATACTAATGCTGAGATTTGTACAGCGGCACAAACAGCAGCACAAACTGAAATAAATGCTTGGGTAGCTAGTAATGCACTAATAGGTAAAACTTGGAATCCTGACACTAACGAAATTAAATAACTTAAGAGGTAAATAAAATGGCAATATCATATGCATGGAATGTAAAAACTGTGGACACTTATCCTACTAAAGACTCTAAGTCTGATGTAGTTTATAATGTGCATTGGAGATTAACAGCAACTGACGATGCTAATGACGATGCAAATGGTAATCCACAAACTGCAGAAAGTTATGGCTCTCAAACTTTAGATATTTCAGACTTATCAAGCTTTAAAGCTTTTGCTAGTCTTGATGCTGCAACAGTGCAGGGTTGGGTCGAAGCATCTTTAACAGCTAATAAAGTTACAGAATTAAAAGCTAATTTAGATGCTATTATAGCTAAAAAAATTACACCAGTATCTGTACAAAAAACTATAGGATAACTAGGAGGTTCTTAGATGGAACTATCATCTTATTTAATTTGGAA
>JGI24006J15134_10002186_pt1 | contig 10951 bp, 20 predicted proteins | sample LinPmetageLP53_FD_15134 | JGI IMG/M metagenome (IMG submission 15134) | reverse complement strand
CGTTTGCCCGCACCGTGCGCGGTAAATCCAATGATGTAACCACGGTCCGCCCGTGCGCATAGGGGGACGCCGCCGCCACAATCGCCGCACGAAAAATTCTCTTTGTATTCTGCCGGGCATCGGACAACCCGCACGGCGTCAGTCTGGATAAGGGCACCACCCAATGCCGGGGCGGTCGCATACTTTCCCCTGACCCACTCGGTAGCCGGTAGGACGACTACCGCCGGAACTACTCGCGACGCAGCCGCCGCACTCGCCAGCGTCTTGGCGGAAAAGTTAACGACCGTCTGGTGGCCTGCGCTTCGTTTATTGGACCGGTCCGCCCATTGATTCCAATCAAAATGGGTATACGTGAAAGCCAAGCCCCGACGGGGCACAGCGTCCAGCAAGGCGGCGAAATAGTCCGGATCTATTTTTTGCGTCCCCTTGCCGGAGCAATTCATTTCGCAGGATGTCGGACACGTCCCATACGTGTCACGCTCCCCTGCCCGATAGGTCACGGCGATACCGCGCGTTTTTGTTGCCCTACTGTATTCAACTGTTGTCAGCATTATGGTTGCCCCCATAAGGATTTAATTTATTGCTATATCGCCACGACAAAATGCCCTTCATCCAGCCTATTCTCCCCATAAACGAATACAGCGCCATGGATCTCGACATGCCGGTCGGATTCCACGTCGTAAGATAAAGGATATGATTGCGGAAGGTTAATGGTCACAGATTGGTTTTGCTGTTCCGCAGTTAAGCCATCTATAAGCCGTGACAACTGTTTATACGTCATGTCTCTGCCTCTCGTTAGTGAGTCTGCGATTATATGCGAGTCTCTGCATCAATAGCCACCCGCGCGGCTTTTGCCTCCGCAGCGCCGGACCGGCCACAAAAAAGGCCCGCACGTGGCGGGCCTTTCGGAGAATGCACTCGTCATTACACCCGCGCGATGCCCATGACTATTGCTAGTCCGAACCGGGAACGAACCAATAGTGCGGCGCCATCACCGCCCGGCTGTTGCGCGTCGAACGTCGGAGCACTGTTTATCGCATCAAGTATGAACTTGAAATTGTAGCAATTCACGCCCACCCGGGCGACTTCGATCTGATCGGAAATGCTGCGGATCAGGTCCGCCGTCGTGTAGGTAACGAAATCCTCTTCCCGATATGACGGTATTATGCGCAGCACGTCGGGATAGATGTGGCCGACATCAGCCACTGGAGCGACCGATCTAGGGTCATGGAAACCCTCAAGCGGGGACGGTATCCAATGCATGCGACGGCCATCAGTCGCGTATAGACTCCCGTTCAGCCCGTGCAAGTAGGCCAGTTGTGGGCGTCTATCCTTCTTGTCGATCGCCTTACCCACCCACTGCTCCGGCGTCTTGGCGACTTTAGGCGCGGCAGGTAGGAAATACCGATACAGTCGCTCAATGCTATCGTTACCAATACCGTCAATCTCATTACAGCGCAGCATCATGTCGGCGAGTATGGCAGCCGCTTCTTTGCGGCTGGCGGGCTTGACGTCGTTGCTTAACCTGATCATTTTTCCGTGCTCCATAGGTTTACCATCCCCGCCGCTTCTTTTTTTGCCCGGGCCACCTCCAGCTCTGTCAGGGTCACCGAGTAATCCTCCGCCTGTAGGGCGGCGAATCGCTCCTCGTCCGACCCCGATTCGGCAGACTGCGCCCGACAGAGCGCGTCAACCAGACACACGTACCAAAGTGATGTAGCAGTACCCATCTATAGTTGCCCTTGTAGTAGTGCGGCGGCGGTATGCCCCCGCGTATGCGATTATATGCGCACGTTGCCGTAATAGCCACCCCACCAAAAAAGCCCGCAATCAAGCGGGCTCCGTTCGTTTTAGCAGGGCGGCGCTGCTACCTTCCTAGCACAGCCAGAAGGAGAGCGATCGCTAGCAAAATTAGTAGCCCAGCCAGAGTAGGACTTCCGAACCGCGATACTCTGGCCGGTCGCCTACGTCGTCGAAGAATTCCTCAATCGGGAAGTCATGCTTCATGATTTCGGCAATGGCCTCTTTGCGTGTGACAGTGCATTCGAGTGCGTCGTCTAGTTGCATCATCATTGCTCCTACGCGGCTTGTGCCGCGCTCTTTTGTAGATAGCAGAAAGGAGTACCGCCGATACAGGTCAATAATTCCTCGGTACTCGTTGCCGGTCGCTGCGTTCATTGTACCGCCAGCGAAGGGTTTGACCCAATTGGTGCCGGCGGCTTCCATCCTCTCGATGACCTGATCTGTGACTGCTTGGTGAATATCTGTTTTCATGCTGATTGCTCCCTTGCTGATTGATTACTTGGTGGCGTACAGAGTCTGCGATTATATGCGATATTGGGGGGCAAAAAAAGCCCGCAATCAAGCGGACTTCGTTTCGCGTTGTTTAGCGCAGCATCATGTCGGCGATGCGCAGGAAGCGCAGACATCTACCTTGACGCGAAATTCAGACCACGCCCACGCTGGGATCTCTGCGGCTGGCCTTTGGTCGATACCCCACGAGGACTGTCTACCGAGCGACACAGAACGCTTTCCATATTGATCGCCTCTGTGAATGGTTGCACCGCACTCACGGCAGTCGCGCACCTTCATACTTCTTTTTGTTCTCATCTATAGTTGCCCCGTAGTAGTTCGCGGCGGCGGTATGCCCCCGCGTATGCGATTCTATGCGAACGCCGCACTAATAGCCAACCCACCAAAAAAGCCCGCAATCAAGCGGGCTCCGTTCGTTTTAGCAGGGCGGCGCTGCTACCCCACTAGGCCGCCACCTTGTCCAGAAGCGCACCCGCTTTCCGCTCGACGTCAATCCGCGCGTCTTGGTGCGGAATGTCGCGAGCAATTGCGGTAATCGCCTGCGCGGCGTCCCAGACCGTTTCCAATGGGCGGCCCTCCTCAACGAGGTGGCGCGCCGCTGCCGCTTTCGCCATTCGCCCAGACAAGCCCGCCCGCTGCGTGAGGAACGACAGGCGGTCATCGTCGTCCTTTGCCACCCGGGCGGATTTCGCGGCCACCACCCCCTCTATAAATGTACCTGTCGCACCGTGCGCGAAACTCTCCAAGGCCGGACGAGCCTCGTTTGCGAAGCGATCCGGGGCGAACTTAGTGTGCCTAATCTTAATCTCTTGGAAGTTTTCAACGCCCCAAAGGTTTCGATTCATACAAACGCCGCGCAGATACATCGCGGCAATACCTGCCGTCTTGCTGCCGGTTTCACTGTTCCAAGCATAGAACCCGCGAAACATCAAATCAGGCTCGCCATTAGCCAACCTGCCGACCTCGATGGGGTTCCGATCGTCCACCAAGAAAACAAAGACGTCGCGATCACTCGCGAACAATGTAGTTGTGTCATTAGTAACGGGCACCTCGGGATCATATACCGCCATGCCGCCGCTGCTTCCGGTCATCATCCCCGGAACTTTCCACCTGCCCCCGGATTGATCCACCAAACGCTTGATCGGCTCCAAGATTTCCCAGTCATAGATACGGCCATAGTCGGGCCCGGTCGCGGCCCTAAGTTCGCCGCCGTCGGTCTCGCCGAAAATCTTAACCAGTTCCTTGGGACGATTGTATTTCAATCCCCACTGTAGGCAATCCGCCGCAAGCGGCGCAGGCAAGCCGCGCAGGTACCCGGACGGTGCGCCCGCAAGCTGGGACAACTGGCCGAACGACCAGTTGGTTGGGACGTTATGGTGCTCGCGACCACTATCGTCAGTGTATTCCACCCGAACATCCCCGCGACTGGGGTTCGACTCGTCATAATCTCCTAGAATCCGAACCTTGTGCGTATCGACTACCCGCGACGCCATCCGTTGCGCGTCCACCCGCTTAAAGGCAAGCATCGCGTCAAGGGTTAGAAACTTCTGGTCAGCCGGTCGAGAGAACCAGTTGGAGGAGACGGCGGAATTGCCGATTCCGTGAGCAAACGCGTTGGTTTGATAAGTTGCCATGGTAGAGAGACTCCGTAGTTTTCGGGCGCGAGTTTGCGCCCGTCCCAGATAATCCCATACTGGCGCACATGCCGCAAGGATAACATTCTACTTTGTTAGCCCTTCCCCTATTCTGGAATAAGTCCGGCGCAAAATGTCATCGCCTCGCTGAGTCTAGGGCTATACCCGAAGTAGACGCTGCCGCTACGATGCTTGAATGACGCCATGTAAATTCCGTTAACCATCCTTTCAATTTTCATTTTTGCTACCTCGAGCGAAATTGTCTGCGTGCCTTTTGGCATCTAGGTACGTGTCGCAGAATACGACACCAATTGCCTCCTCCGCATCCGTATCGCGATACACGACGCGATAGCTGTGCTTTTCATTTCCGTCCATAATCAGCGCCTCGATTCCGTCGTCCTCGTTTGTTACAGTCTCAAACAGTAGGAGCATGCGTGCGCCCCGGAGTTTCTGTTCGTACGGGTGGAGCATCGCTTCCACTTTTTCTCGTGTCATGATCATCAGGAAAACCCCGCTATTTTAGTTAATAGACCCCCACAAAAAAAGCCCGCACACACGGCGGGCTTCGTTTAGTGGCGGGCGGTTAGTCCCCAGAACCTGCCTCCACGAGCCCAGTAGAGCCGGGAACATATCTCCCGTAATCCTCTACGTGCTGTCGCTCTTCGATCTCCTCCATTCGGGTCAGAACAAGACTCATAAACTGTTTGACGGTTAGGGGGAAGCCTAGCCTCTCCCCCTCTGACCCCTGTAGACGCTGGAATCGCCCCCAAAGCTGACTATCAATAGTCAACATTTTGGCATCCGGCCGATCCGTTCTGTTCTCTCTCTCGCTCATTGTGAGCCTCCTTTAGTGAAAAAAAAGTCAATCCAATCGGGCGGCCAGCCGGTCATAAAGGCCCATCATCTGATCCATCTTGGCGTCCGCCAGATCCTCCATCTGCTCCATCTTGGCGTCCGCCAGATCCTCCATCCGCTCCAAATTGGCCGCCAGCCCGGTATTAATCCTGTACTTGTCCTCCAGCTCCAACCTCTCCGCCCCCGGCCGCTCCATTCCGTTCTCTCTCTCTCTCTCGCTCATTGTGAGCCTCCTTTTAGTGAAAAAAAGTCAGCCGGGAACTGCCCCAGCTTGTGGTGTCTATCCGCTCCCCCTCTGGCCCTTACGCCCACGTTTTGGCGCAGACCGGCGCTTTCTCGGGCTTTTGTCCAAATCGTCTACGGCGTCACTGCCGTACAGTAACCTGTATATCCATTCTATAAGAAGAAACAAATGTCTGAACTCCGATAAGTGAAAGGATATAGCATATTATGGGATCATCTAGGAGATATCAAGCCCATGATCGTGCCCCACTCAAAATCCCCCTCGGCATAATAAAGCGGCACGACCTTCAAGCCCTCCATTTTTAGCTCCATGGCGAGGCGTCCGTGGTACAAATAGATCCGTTGAGGCAGGGTTTTGGTGGCCAGCTTGCGGACCAATACCCAAACACTGGCGTGACTGTGCGTTGTTAGCCACGCGACTTGGTGGGGACGGAGATCAACCGCATTCCCGGCAGTCGCCTTGAGCTCTATGAAGTGGAACGCTCCGGCATCGTCACACGCCAACACATCGGGGATACCGGGCATCGCCCACGTCTCAATCCGCGTCATCTTCCAAGTCCTCGGGGTCTTGGCTACCCCCGCCTTCATCACCCTCCACAAGTCGGCTTCGCGCTTTGTCGCGGTTGTGGGGATTGCTCGCTCGCGCGGAAGTTTCGGGAGTAATGTCGATAGTGATCGGCGCATAGGTTTGCTTCAACTCCTGTAGGGCCGCCTTTACCTCCTCCTTGGACATGGAGTCGATGCTGCCGGTCCGGATTTCACTTTTGCTGACGTAGATGTCCCCTTGCGCTTGCCCGCGCCTGTATTCGGCCTGCACGGCTGCGGAATACGCGCCGTTAGTCAAAGCCACGTCGCGGATCGACTGCAAGTCGCGAAGGTGGCGCTGGTACGTCACGCCAAACTTTTCGTCAAGCTCTTGGCGATAAGCGCGAATCGCGCTGACGACATGCGGGCTTTTTTGTGCGTTCGTCAGCTCATACGCTCTGGTATGCGCCGACCCTGCGGGGTATCCCGCGTTAATGGCGGCTTCGCGCATCGTTATCTGCCCGTCTTTGGACACTAGCTCCTTCACAAACAGCTCTTGTCGTCGGGTTAGGGGTTGGGCCGCAGTGACGCGGGGCCGACCGGGGGTCCTTTTTTCAGTGGTGACGGGGACGGGGGCCGTCTTGGCGGGGAGTTTTTCGGTCATCTTCTATTACCCAGTTATTAAGGCGTAGATTGTTGCGGAACGAGCCATCTGTGTATATAGAGCTAGAGATTTTTTTTATAAAAAAAAACTTCCAGACCCCCTTAACGCACTTTCGCCTTTTAGGGTTACACAAGCGGGGGGTACGTTACTTTTTGGTATTGCAAAGGTGTGTCCTCTGGAACCCCTATACACACTGGGCTCGTTAGCCAAAGTTACACGGTTACGCTGGTTACGGGTATATTTGCTTTTTTAAAAAGAATTCTATCTGAGTTCCCCTATACACATCCGGTGCGCAATGTGTACCGTGGCCCGTGGCCCGCGGTCGGTGCAGCCTCCCCGCTGCCCTGTGAGCCTTCCCCCGTGGGCTTTCAGTGTATCTCTTCGGGGTTTGGGACTTTGGACGGGTTGGTATTGCTGGCTGCGGTGGAGATGCTTGTGGACAGCACCGCTAGGGCGGTGCGGGCGTCGGGTGACAAATCGATGAGGTGTGAGACGAGTTCCGAGAAAGCCCCATTGATTGCGGCGAAGGGGTTCATTCCCAGCCCCTCGAAGGCCTCGATCATTGCTGTCGTCATTGCAGCGGCGAGCACGTAATCCTCGTTTGCTTCCTCTTCAGCCTTGGAGGATTCGTTGCCATGCACTTTCGACATTGCTCCTTAGCAGGGCCTTCTCTTTTTGGGTGAGGGCATTGGAGGGGGTGGCGTCCAGACGCGACAGGTGGAGCTTTACGACGTCGTCGATCTGGGCGGCGGCCCATCTCCATTCGATGTCGCTGACGTCCCCCTCTGGGGCCTGTGTGTACCGCTGTAGCCTCTTCAAAACGTCATCGAACGTGTATCTGTATCCGGTTTCCACGTGTCTACCTCGGCGTACCATTTACCGCGTTTGCTTTCGCAAACTTGGAGGTTGATCCAATCCTCGCTTTGGGCTGAGAGCCATGCAAGGAGTTCTTCGCGCTTTATGCTGATATTGCATTTGACCCACTCGGGGGCATTGGCATGGGGTTTCTTGGCCATAAGGCCGTCTACGAACACTTTCTCTAGCATTACGATCCTTATACAAAAAAATGCCCCGAGCCGGGGGCAACCGGACTCGGGGCGAGTCTTCACTAACTACGGAGAGCATGTTGCCATGCCCGCGGTCATTATACACGGTGGTATGGGAGAAGCACCACTTGATCGCATATTATCCCTCGTGTTTTTCGGATTGGGCCATTTTAGCTGGGTGTGTTTCCGGCTGCGGGTGGCTTCCGGGCTCCGTCGCTGGCCTCTTGTTCCTCTTTGTACCAATCGAAGACAAGGCGTAATTGTCCGCCGATGGTCCGTCCTTCTGCTTTCGACAGTTCTTTTATCTCCTCGTAGACGCCCCGCGGTACGAGGATGCTTTTCCAACGTGTCGTATCCATCTGCCTCTCCGGATTATGCCCCTAGATTATCTACGATATTATAGGAGCATATACAAGAGAGCAAGGTTAGGATGACGCTCTTTAGCAAACTACGGAGAATTGAATTGACCACACGACTGACTGTCAGGTGGATAGAGAGTGCGACGGCTAGTGGTGCGGAGCGTCATAGAGAGGCCCGCTTCCCGGACACTCGCGCCGGACTGATTGCGGCCTCGGCCAAGCTCGACGCCGAAGCTGGCCGGAGCCAAGTGGAATGGGGTTTGCTGGAGCGAGAGTACTTCGATCCGGTTGAGGGTTGACCGGGCCTACTGTCCAATCGCCAATAGGATTTTGAAACAGGCATATAACCCGGCAAAAACAAGACCACACGCAATTGCAATACCGAGGTAGTGCATGCGCTGGTTTATTTTCTTGATGTGCGCGTTTTTGGCCTCCAGTCGCGCCTTTCGGGCCTTGGCTTGGAACGCCAAAAAATCGGTCCACAGGCCAGCCCGGCCATAATAGACTATAAAATCCTGAAGCTCCTGCTCCGCCCTAGCTATCTGCTCTAGCGCCATGAACTCTTCTGCGTCAGAGGCAAACAGCGACTTTTTGTTTTTTTGCTGGCGGGAGCGAAGATCCTCCTTAGCGCCGACCATTTGACCGATTGCGCCAAAACAATCGGTCAAGTCCCGGCCGTTGCCGATGACCTGCTTGACTATTCCGAATGCCGCATTGAACGCGGCCAATTCTGCCAGCATTACCGTGGTCCTTGGGGTAAAAAACCCCCGGCGGCGCTACGGGCGGTAGCGTCGCCGGGAGTAATCGCATTCCACACAGAGAGGGGTGTAGAATGCTATGGCGGGATGCCGTGGAGGTTGATCTCCGGCTTGCCAGTCAGAATGATGGAGGCATTCGACCGCTTCCGCACGCCAATAGCGCGGATTTTAATCGGAATCCACCCCCACAAGCAATCGAGGTCACTATTATGCCAAGCCCGTTCATTGGCCGCGGAAACACGAAGAAGCTGGTCGGCAGCGATAAGGCGGCACTACGCGCCCAACTCAAAAGGGACTGCAAAGGCGTTCCTGTCACAGTACTGGACTCAACCGCGTCGGCGTACCAGATAGGAGGTAGGGGGAACGTTATATCGAAGCTGTCGGGAAAGAAGACGACCTTCGGTCAGGATTTCGGCAAGTAAGGTTACTTTAAAGGAACAACCATGAGTGAAGGACACGTTGGATTTATAGTAGGGGTCTTACTAGGCGGGGTCGCCATGTGGTCGAGCGTGTGGGTATTTTTTGGGCTTCTCGCGATCACGGCAGGGGTTCACGGGTGGGACTATTGGGGCGCGAAGAAGGCACGTGAGTCAGCCCCGCGAAGAAAGGATCTCGGCTAGGCCTCTGGGGCCAACCTACCATGTCTCCTATCGATAATATGCAGGTGTAATTTCCGGCAAGTTAGTAGCAGCTTTATCTTTGCTGGTCTGTTGCCTTGTTCGGAAAAACCCTGAATGTTCTGGGTATATAGTCATAAACCTCCGAGCGTAAAACGCCCTGTAATTGTTGTTTAGCTTAAAACTTGTAGTCCCATTACCACCAGAATCAATCTCCCAACGTATCCTTTCGAATACAGCATTGACTGAGTAGTGTGAATATCCTCGCTGGATCATCTCAAACGTAAATCCACAAAAGAAACGCCAGACTTCTGGGTGCTTGCCATGAAACGCTGACACCTGAACACTCATCTCTTCCTGTCTTGTTTCCATATCACCCCCAAACTTATACCGCCTCCCCCCAAGATGGGCCAACCTCCACGTCGCAAACGTTGGGGACCTCTAAGGGCACCGCATTTTCCATTACCCGGGCAATCTCTTCAGCTTCCTCCCGGCTCTTTACGGACATGGCCAGTTCATCGTGCATTTGCAGCAGGGGCAGTTTCCCCATTTTGTACAGGTTAGCCATGGCGCGTTTAGTCATGTCGGCGGCCGAGGCTTGGATGAGTCGGTTGAGTGCTTTATACGTGAACGCCCGTTTGAGTCTGGTCGTAGGTCCGTAGGCATCCACCGCTTCTTTATAGGGTAGTGCTTTGTTCATGGCGAACGTATCGGGTTCCCACAGTTCAAAGCGGCACTTCCTGCCTTCGAGGGAGCGTAACGCGCCCCCCGAAGACTTCTCGTTTAGGCGGTTCATCACTCCCGTCATCAATCCTTTAACGAAGGGGACGCGGGTGTGGTACTGCTTCACCAAGCTCTTTGCCTCCTCCAGCGAGGTATCGAGCTGTTCGGACAGCTTAGTGACCCCCATGCCATAGATCAGGCCGAGGTTAATGGTTTTCGCCTGCTTTCGGGGGATTTTAGCCATCCCTGCGACGAGGCTATGGAAGTCTGTTTCTGGCGTATTGTTGTAGGCTGAGACGAAGTCAGCCGCTCCCTCTAGGGGCACTCCTCGTGTTTTGCCGTATACATGCGCATAATGAACCAAGATGCGCGGTTCTTGTTGCGAGAAGTCGATTGCCGCCCACTTTTCCCCTTCTTCCGGCAGGAACAGTGAGCGGATCATTGGGCCATAAATAGGGTCGCGAGCCGGGATTTGTTGCAAGTTAGGGTTCCGCATAGAGATGCGGCCCGACACGGTCCCCCCATCATCCGAACGGAGTTGGTTGATATGACTATGGATGCGGCCATCAGCGTGGCAGTGCTTCATGATGGCGTTGATAAATGTCCCGGAGGTCTTGTTCAGATTCCGAGCCTCAACAATGAGCTTCGCGACGGGGTGCTCATGCTCTTGGAGGAAGAGTTTGGTGAAGGAAGGTGCTCCTTTCTCAGTCTTTGGATATTGGATTCCGAGGTTGTCGAAGGATTTTGCAAGCGATTGCGCAGCCCAGATTTCCACGCCAGAGCCAGCGACTCGCTTCAACTCCTTCAAGACCTCCCGCTCCCGTTTAAGGAGGCTGTCCCGTGTGCGTTCGACTTTGTCGACATCGACTCGGACGCCGCGCATGGTCATGTCCACCAGACATGGGAGCAAGTCCAGCTCCAGATTAATGACGCTCCACAGGTCCTCTTGGCTTGCCTGAATGGAAAAGTAATTCCACAGTTCGAGGGTAAGCTCCGCGTCCGCTTCAGCGTATGGTCCGACGTACATAGCGGGCATCTTCCACATCTCAGCTTTGGGATCGACACCGAACTCCAGAGCAGCCGCTACTAGGCCCTTTTCGGATTTAGTTTTGTTCAGCAGGTCGTAGCAGAGCGCGTTCAAGCTGTAGCTAAAACGGTTCTCGTCGATCAGTGAGGCCACGATCATGGTGTCGATGATGCGCCCATTGACCGTG
>JGI24006J15134_10002184_pt1 | contig 10965 bp, 28 predicted proteins | sample LinPmetageLP53_FD_15134 | JGI IMG/M metagenome (IMG submission 15134) | reverse complement strand
ACTGCATTTTCAACAGATGTACCAACCTAAGAAAATATGAAAAAAGCAGCAGAAACATACGTAATAATAAACATAGCAGATTTATCAAGTATTGACTTTTCGCAAATAGGTGAAACATCTAAAAACACAATAAGAAAATCTTTAGACAAATTGCAGTTTGTAATTAAGTACAATAAAATACCAAGCTTCATAAGTGATGGAACAGTAACACCATTGCAAACTTTAAGCCATTCTAAGGCACTTGCTTTGATGGCTACAGATGCTTGGACTGAAGATATAGAAACGAAATAATGAGGCACACAAACATACTTGCAGTATTATATTTTATTAGTGGCTACTTCGCTGCTATAACAATGCTATTTACTACACAATTACACATACAATCATTTGGTATTTTCTTTGTAATTTACCTAACTTATATGCTTGTAGAACAACTTGAACAATGAAAGAACAGTTACTTTTGCTGATAACTAAAACTAAACTATATTCAATGCAACTATTAACCGTTGTTAGCAGCTTCTTTTTGCCTATTTATGGCATATTAATTTTAATCTTTTTTTGTATTGTATTTGATACAATCACAGGAATTTGGAAAGCCAAAAAAACGAAAACACCTGTAAGCAGCCGTAGACTTTCGGCAATTATTTCTAAGATCTTATTATACGAAACAACCGTAATGCTATTTTACTTAATGGACTATTACCTACTAAACGATATTGTAATGACGTTCTTTAGTATTGAGTTGCTAACTACTAAAATATTGGCTTTGGTTCTTGTTTCTGTAGAAATTGTATCTATAAACGAAAACTTTAAGGCAGTAAAAAATGTAGACTTGTTTCAAGCACTTAAAAACTTATTTGCACGAGCAAAAGAAGTAACAAGCGACTTTAAAAACATTAATGAGAAAAATAAATAAAATCATAATCCACTGCTCAGCGACCCCAGAAAATCGTGAGGTCAGCGTGGAAACGATACGCAAGTGGCATTTAGCACGTGGCTTTAACGATATTGGCTACCATTATGTTATTGACTTAAAAGGTGGTGTTCATATCGGAAGACCGATTACAAAAAGAGGTGCACATTGTGCCTATCAAAATACAGGTAGTATTGGAATTTGCTATGTGGGTGGAATGACTAAAGATATGAAGCACCCAAAAGACACAAGAACGGATGCGCAAAAAAATGCTTTAATTGAATTAATGCACCAACTAATGTATGAATACAATAAAGATATGACCATTCACGGTCACAACGAATTTGCTAACAAAGCTTGTCCGTGTTTTGATGTAAAAACAGAATATGAGATTATTTAGTTTATTTTTGATATTAGCACTTTATTCGTGTTCAGCTAAGTATCACTATAGGAAGGCACTTAAAAAGGGATTAGAAGTGCTTAAAACAAGCGACACGATAAGAATTAGCACAATAGATTCTATACCTATAATAAAACACGATACAATAGTTTACCAAAAGTTCTTTAGTTCTAAAGATACAGTAGTAATGTATAAGAATGTTTTTGTGCCTCAAACACGTTTAGAAACACGAATAGAATATAAGCTAAAACGCGACACTTTAAAAATGATCACAAGGGTAGAAGTACACAGAGCAAAAGCAGATGCCAAAATAAACAAGAAGCCAAACTATTGGGGTATGCTTATATTTGTGGCTTGTGTTTTTCTTGTGGGGTTGTTTGGCACTAAGCTGGTAAATAAATACTTATGAAACTAATAAAACACGGAAGAAACGTACACGAATTACAATTAGAACATACTAACCAAGTAGCAATGCTATCCGATTTGCATTGGGACAACCCTAAATGCGACCAAGAACTTCTAAAAAAACACCTTGATTATTGTAAAGAAAATTCAATCCCTGTTATGATTAACGGTGATATGTTTTGTTTGATGCAAGGACGTGGCGATAATAGAAGAAACAAAAGCGATATACGACCAGAACATAACAACGCAAGATATTTAGATTCTATTGTAGAAACGGCAGTAGAATGGTTTGCACCTTATGCAGACATACTTACAGTTATTGGCTACGGCAACCACGAAACTGCTATAATCAAGTGGCAAGAAACAGATATTCTTCAAAGGTTTGTAGACTTGCTTAATTTAAAATGCCATTCAAACGTACAAACAGGTGGGTATGGTGGTTGGTTAATTGTTAAACTAATTAAACACACTAAAGCTTTTCCATTTAAAATAAAATACTTTCACGGCTCTGGGGGTGGTGGTGTAGTTACTAAAGGTGCTTTAAACTTAACAAGGGCGTTAGAGATGTACGAGGGGTTCGATATCTTCAGTATGGGTCATATTCACGAAAATAGCTGCCGAAATGATGTTAGAGATTCTTTAAAATACCAAACTAAAAACGGATATAAGGTAGAACATAAGTATCTACATAGTATGATTACAGGAACATACAAAGAAGAATACCAAGAAGGTGCTTACGGTTGGCACGTTGAACGAGGGGCACCCGTAAAACCATTAGGGGGGCGCATACTTGATTTAAACATTGATCGAAAACGTACAGACGATCAAGATTTCATTACTAAAATAGTAGATTCACGAAGATTTATTTAATACTTAACTTGTTGTTTTATAGCACATTATAAAATAATTGTAACTTTTTTTGTTGAAAAGTAGTATAATATTGTTAATTAATAGTATATTTGTTTATACAAAATTAGCACTTATGAAAACACGAATGGAAAAATTACAAATTTTAGTAGGACTTGAAGAAGGTATACAATCTTTTAAAGACCGAATAGAACTAAAGCACGATAGTATTAATGGTTGTGGTGGTATGTTTAAAGAACTACGCGACAAATACACCGATGACATACACACATACAAGCTATGTATTAAACGATTAGATCAGAGATTTAACAAAGTAAGAAAAACACTTAAATAAGAGATATGAACAAGCAAGAAAGAAAAGAAGCAAAAAGAGAATTGATTACAAGTGCCATTTTTATATGGTCGTGCTTTATTGGTTATTATTTAGTTATGACAATTATAAAGATATGAGTTACGAAATACAAATAGATCATAAAGACGATGAAATCGTAGCCTTTACAATCAACGATACACCGTGTCAAGTAGAAATAGAAGTAGAAATAGGTTTTGAACAATATCCTGTAAGCTACAATAGTTTTACAGACGATATAACGTATGCAGAAAGCGATACAATTTATTACCACGTTAAATGCGAGACTTTGCTATGTGCTGGGATAGTTTACTATAACGACAAAGATATTTGTACGGCTTTAGAACAACAACTTAATATACTATGAAACATAGTAAATGGATGAGGTACAATAACAAATGGTACTACGTAAGCTTTGGAAGTGTTAAAAACGGCAAAGGTTGTTTAGGACATAAAAACGAACCTTACTACAACACAGAGGCCGAAATGCTATCGTGTGCAATTTACAACTACGAANCTTTAAGCGAAGACGAAAAAATAATNTATAANAAAAACAAATAANCAATGAGTATAAGCAATCCAATTTTTGAGTATTATCGAAAACAACAACAGAAAATACAAGAAGCAAAGCAGCTACTTGAAAAAAACGGATTTACCGTAGATGAAAAAGACAAAGCAATTAACCAAGAAATACACCGACTAAAAAGCCAACTAACAGGCAACGTGTCAGAAGACGTAAACACGAATAAAGATATCGCAAGATTAAACCGAATTAAACTACAAGGCGAATGATTACAATGGAAGCACTTAAATTAGAGTTCTGGGATAGTTTCAACGAAGAACTATATTGTAATTACTTAATACAAAAAGACGAACGAATGAACACTTATAAAATACTATACAAATATTACAAAGGCAGCGACACAAGCGCAGAAATGTGCCACGCTATTAAATACGTGAAAGCAGACGATAGGCAAGAAGCAATTAAAGCTTTTGGCTTATGGGAAAAGTTGATCATAAGCATAGAAAAAGTATGAAGAAATGTTTTGAATATATTTACACGCTTATAATTACTTGGATTTATGGAGGACTTAATTAGAAAAGTTAAACATCACATACGAAAAGACGGACTAAAATCTAAATGTAGAAAGCCATACTATACACACCGAAGAATGTACTTATTTAATCTTTTAAGAAACGCTGGTGTAACTTATAGTCGCATAGCTGAATTATTCGATTTAAACCACGCTACAATCATACACGGCATAAAACGATATGAAAACCTTAAACAGACGGCAAACGCGTTCTTATTGCTTGACATAGCTGATTACGATGGCAAGTTTGAACTACATAAACACGAATACAATTTAAAACGTGATATTTTAAAAGCTACTACAATAAAAGATTTAAAAATTATAAAAGGAAGAACACAAAAAGAACTTTATAAAGAATTAATTTAATATATTTGTGGAGTTGGTAGGACAATCGAATTTTTTTAAGTGTGACGTTAGTAAGTGTTCCTACCCACCGAAAGCGTTACACTTTTTTTATACCTTAATTTATGGCAGAAAACAAGAAAAGTTTTTTATTGTATTGTGATTTAATACACACCGTGCAAAAGTTAAACGATGATCAAGCTGGAAAGCTATTTAAACACGTTTTAGAGTATGTAAACGACTTAAACCCAGAAACCGATGACATACTACTACAAGTTTGTTTTGAACCAATTAAACAAAACTTAAAGCGTGATTTAAAAACTTACGAAAAGATGTGCAAAAAGAAAAGCGAAGCTGGTAAAAAAGGAATGGCAAAACGATGGGGAAAAGATAACAAAGATAACAAGTGTTATAAACCTATAACAAGTATAACCGATAATGATACAGATAATGATAATGAGAAAGAAACATATAGGCGCTTCGCGCATTTGTCTATGAGTTTTAAGGAGTTTAAAAAGTTAGAAGAACATTATACTAAACAACAAATTGATAGTGTTTGTGATGCTATTCAGAACTTCAAGAAAAACACGAATTATAAAAGCTTATATTTAACTGCCAAGAATTGGCTAAAGAAAGAACAAACAAAAAAGGAAGTAGAAACAAGTAAAGGATTTAAAGCACCGTGGGATTGAAAGGATATAAAGTAACTGAAACAAAAGATATAATTGGCAAGATATACAAGCACAGGGATAATTACCATCAAAAAGGCAAGTATTTAGGATGGCGAAGTTTAGATGAGTTTTATTCTATGCAATTAGGCAACTGCACCGATTGGACAGGTTTTCCGATGAGTGGCAAAACACAAGTATTAATGGAGTGCTTACTAAACACAAGTAAGTTTTATGGCTGGAAACATCTTGTTTATTTTCCAGATGTAGGAAACAACGTAGAAATAGTTGCAGATTTAATTCACAAGCTTACAGGCAAAAGCTTTAACCCTTTAGAAAAAAACGTAATTAAAGACCGTGAAATAACAAATAGTTTAGATTGGATATTTGAACACTTTAAAATACTAACTAAAGAAGATGTAAAAGCGAAGATGACACCGTTTGAGTTTTATGATTATGCAGTAGAACTTAAACAAAAACACGGATTAGAAACTGCAAGTATTGATAGCTGGAAAGATTTAAGCCACCCATACCACGAATACGGTGGCTATGCACAATATTTAGAAGTTGTATTGCCATATAGAAACCAAATAGCTGAAGACAACGAACTACACTTACATACAATTATACACCCAAAACTAACTGAAAAAGTAAACGGCAAAAGAAGCGTACCATCACCGTATGATTTAAAAGGTGGTTCGGAGTGGTTTAATAGTGGCAAGTGTATGATTACGGTACACCGTGAAGATTTAAGTTATAACCAAGCAACGATTAACTTTAACAAAATTAAGCCACGTTCAGTTGGTAACATAGGGCAGCTTGAATTATGGTTTGATAGCGAAAAGTTTTTATATTATGAACAGGAAAACCCAGCACCGAATATTTACAACAAGATTTACGCACAAGAAAAACACGAATAAATGGAAAGCATAGATTTACTAAAAGCAAAGATAAACCTACAAACTACAATTATAAAGTTTACAAGTAGTATTGAAGAATTGCAAAAAACGCATCCAGAACGACACGATCTTATTAATTCGATGCTTGAAAGTTTAGAAGATGTAGCAGAATTTCAATCCGTGTTTATGCAGTTAGAAGAAGAATTTATTTTAGAGTGCAAAACTAATTTACGTTTGCAAATGCAAATAAGCGAACAGAAACACGAAATAGATAAATTAAATATTTTAGTAGAAAACTTAAAAGAAGGTATTTAATGCCACGATGTAAAAATTGCAAAGAAAAGTTTGAAGCTAAACACTTTAACCAAAAATACTGCTTTAAAAGTGAGTGTGTTCGTGTTTGGGTAGAATCGGCAAAAGCAAAGAATTGGAAGAAACAAAAGAAGCGACTAAAAGACGAATTAGAAACGGTGCAAAGCTTAACTAAAAAAGCACAAACATACTTTAACGCATATATAAGAGAACGTGATAAGCATAAACCTTGTGTAAGTTGTAATAAGCCATTAGGTACAAAGTTCGATGCTGGTCACTACTTTAGTACAAGCCACAAGAACGTAACTTTTGATGAGAATAATGTTCACGGTCAATGCGTAGCCTGTAACCAACACAAACACGGAAACCTACTTAACTACCAAATAGGAATAGAAAAACGAATAGGAGGCGAAGAACTAATAAAACTGCACGAACAAGCACACAAGATAAGAAAGTTCACACGTGAAGAACTAAAAGAAATAATAGAACTATACAAACAAAAAAAGAAAGATGTCCGAAAGTGAATTGTTTGAATATCTTAAACGCTATTGGACTGACTTAAATATGAGCAAAGACCAATACTCAAAGCACGATTGTTTTAGCAAATCTACGAAAACACGAATAGAACTTAAATGCCGAAAGACACACTACAATAACTTAATGCTTGAAAGAGGCAAATACATACATCTAATGGTTAAGCACATCTTGTACGAAGAAATACCATTGTATGTAAACTACACACCAAAAGGAATCTATTGTTTTGACTTGCGAAAATTAAAGCCGAAATGGATTGTAGATAGTAGGATGCCAAAAACCACCGACTTCGAAAACACGAATAAAGTAGAAAAGGAATATTGTTTAATAAGTATATACAATTCTAAAATAATTTAGTTATATTTGTATACACATTTAAAAAATACATTATGAAAAATACACTAATCGAAAGACTGAATATTATTCAGCAAGAACTAAAAGCACCAAAAAACCAATTTAACAAGTTTGGCAATTACAAGTACAGAAGTTGTGAAGATATTATGGAAGCCGTTAAGCCGTTATTAAACGGTTTAGTATTGAACTTAACAGATGAAGTAAAAGAAGCTGCTGGATATATGTATATTGAATCTACTGCTATGATTACAGATGGCAATAAAGTACAAGCAGTAAAAGCACAGGCTGGTATCAATCCAGATCGTAAAGGTATGGACATAGCACAAAGCTTTGGTAGTTCGTCAAGCTATGCAAGAAAGTACGCACTTAACGGATTGTTTTTAATTGACGATACGAAAGATGCCGATGTAACAAATACACACGGCAAGGAGAAAAACACGAAGAAAACTTTAACAAAAGCAAGATTTGAAAGCGCAATAAAAGCAGTACAAGAAGGTACATACACTAAAGACCAACTTAAAAGCCAATATGATTTAAGCGACTTGCAACTTAAAGCACTCAAAATATGTTAAAAATAAGATGTAGTGCGCTTGGTAAAATAATGACCAACGCAAGGGGCAAGTCTGAAGTATTGAGTAAAACTTGCAAAACGTATTTACAAGAATTAGCTATTAAAGAAATGTACGGCATTAAGAAAGAATTTTCAAGCCGTTACACAGACAAAGGCAATATTGTAGAAGGTGAATCAATAGAACTTGCACAACAAGTTTTAGATTATGGCTTTATGCATAAAAACGAAGAACACTTTAACAACGATTACTTAACAGGAACGCCAGATGTAAACACGAACGATATTCTTTTAGATATCAAAAGCAGTTACGATGGCACGACGTTTCCATTCTTTGCAGAAGACATACCAACTAAAGACTATTACTATCAACTAATGGGATATATGGCTTTAACTGGCAAGACTGAAAGCTTACTTGTTTACTGCTTAACAAATACACCAAGCGAAATAATAGAAGACGAAGTAAGGCGTGAACACTGGAAGAATCATTTAATTGATGAGAACGAAGAACTACGTCAAGAAGTAGAAGCTAAACACAATTTCGACCATATACCTACAGAAAAACGAATCAAGACGTTTGAAGTAAACTACGATGAAGAAGTAATACAAGCAATCTATAAACGCATAGAAGAATGTAGAGAATACTATAATACTTTAATAGAATGAAAACACGAAAGAATGACATCGTTACAATAAGAGTAACACAAGAAGAAAAAAAGCTTTTAAAAGAAAAAGCAAGGCGACAACGAAAGACGTTGAGCGCCTATATTTTAAGTAAAACTATGGAATAATGGAATTAGAATGGACAGAACAAAACAAAATTAAACTTTGGGTTCAACAAGGTGTGATTGAAAAAGATACTTATTACTCTATGGAATGCGAAATGCCAGTAAGTTTTTTAGAATGTATGCCTTTATATAAATGGCAGTATTGTCACGAATTATTGGTTAAACAAAAGGGATATTGCGACTTAGTGTTTGTGCAATTTATTGAAGAATTAGAAGAGCATTTGCAATGTTCAAGTACATTAATAAAATTAAGTTGTTTAGATGAAGCAGAAAGAAAAGATTTAATTAAATTATTTACAAAAATATTAAAAAAATCAGAATTATTTTTGGTGGGTGCAGATGCTTTTTTGCAATCAGTAGAAGAATTAAAAACAAATAAATAATAAATATGGAAGTAAAAGAAGTAAAAAGCGAAATTATAAACGCAAGAGTAACAAAAGCAGAAAGAGAGGAATTAAGAGCAATAGCCAAATATTATGGCAAATCTATTTCAGACTTAATTCGTGAAACAATTAATCAATATAAAAATAAATAAATATGGAACAGAAAGACAACACAGGTGCAATCTTTAAAAACGATTACAAAAAAACGGAGCAGCAACCAGATTACAAAGGCAAAGCAATGATTGATGGCAAAGAAAAAGAATTAGCTATGTGGCTAAACGAATCTAAAAACGGCAAAAAGTATTTTAGTGTTAAGTTTTCAGAACCGTACCAAGCAGAAGTAGAAGCTGGATATGGCCACAAACCAAAAGAAGATAAAAACGATATGCCATTTTAATTAGTATATTTGTTTTTTGATTAGGTTAATTTGTATAAGGTAAGCGCTCAGAGATGGGCGCTTTTTTTATTCACAACTATTTGTTTAAAAGTTCGTCTATACATTATTAGAAAATAATCATTACTTTTGTTTAGATACTAACCAATGAATTGGCTTAAAAAAGTTGCTAAGTTTCACGATGACTATGTGCGCATAGTTAGAAGTTATGGCGAAGAACTTTACGCAGAGGACATAGTGCAAGAAATGTATTTACGCTTAGATAAGTATTCAGACGTTTCAAAGATTCTACGAAAAGACGGATCAGTAAACAGAGCNTATATTCATTTCACTTTACGAAATATATTTTGNGACTTAATGAAACAAAGAAAGAAACATCAAAAAGTANATATANACGAATGNAGAAACTTAGGTGTTGAATACGANTANATCGAAAAGCAAGATGCAGAAATGATCTTAGAAGCAAGAATACAAGCCGAAGTAAACACTTGGCATTGGTTNGACCAACGCATATTTAATATNTATCGAAACGACAAAATATCAATGAGGGAGTTAAGTAAGCAAACACGAATTGGCACAAGCACAATATTTCATACAATAAAGTATTGTAAAGAAAGAATAAAAGAAAACATAGCAGAAGATTACGAAGACTACATAAATAAAGATTACGAGAAGATATGAGCGAACCAAAAAAGAAAACAAGAAAAAAACGAACTACTAAAAAGAAAGAACCTAAAGGAGTTGGCGACATAGTAGAAAAGGTATTAGAAAAAACAGGTGTAGCAGCAGTTGCAAAGTTTGTACTTGGTGAAGATTGTGGATGTGAAGAACGTAAGCAAAAGCTAAATGAGATGTTTAGCAGAACACGAAAGCCAGAGTGTCTACAGGAAGACGAATACAAATGGCTACACGAATGGTTTACAATAGAAAGAAATACTATTAAGCCAACAGAACAACAAGCACTACTAAAAATATACAACAGAATTTTTAAAGTAAAGCAAAACGCTACAAGTTGTGCAAGTTGTGTTCGTGAAATTATAGAGAAAATGCGCAAAGTTTATTTAACATACGAAGACTAATATGAGACCGAAAAAAATTAAAGACCCAAAACAATTAGAAGAAATATTTAAGGAGTATAAAAGCTACACAAAAACGAACCCCAGATTCAAATATCACCTAAACCAAAGAACAGGTGATATGGTAGGAGAACCACTAGAAGTACCATTCACTTTAGAAGGGTTTGAAATCTTCTGTCACGATAAATATAACTTTACGGCAAAGCATTATTTAGAGAATACAAACAAAGCTTACGAAGATTTTTGTACTATCTCTACACGCATACGCAAAGAAATACGAGATGACCAGATTAAAGGTGGTATGGTAGGGCAATACAACCCAAGCATAACTGCAAGGCTAAACGCATTAAAAGAGCAAATAGAACAAACCAATATTGAGCAACCATTATTCCCAGATGTTTCAAAGAACGACGGCAATAAATAAAATACTTGCGTTAAAAAAACGAATCAAGATTGTACAAGGTGGAACGTCGGCTGGTAAAACTTACGGCATACTTCCCATCTTAATAGACCGTGCTGCTAAAACACCAAACACAGAAATAAGCGTAGTAGCAGAATCAATACCTCATCTTCGTAGAGGTGCTTTACGTGACTTCTTAAAGATTATGAAAGCTATCCA
>JGI24006J15134_10002182_pt1 | contig 10966 bp, 14 predicted proteins | sample LinPmetageLP53_FD_15134 | JGI IMG/M metagenome (IMG submission 15134) | reverse complement strand
TTCATCTCTTAGACTGAACCTGAAATCCTTGTCTAAATTTGTAAGTTGTCCCTTTAATCCTTTAGAGGGATTACTCGCTTGTAATTCCATAATATCTTTCGCTTCAGGATAGTAATCAACCATACGGTAAATTTCACCTGTTTCGGTGTCTATATATTGATACAGTATTTTCTCACCTACATCATCAAGCAACGGTTGTATTTGAGTTTTACCGCTAAATCTTGGAGGTCTCTTTGCGGCAATACCCTCCTCAACGGATTTAGTATCTACACCGAAACCAATATTAGATTTACCTTGTTCTAAGCGAGCAACAAGTTTACCGAATTGAGTATTTAATCTCCCACGCTGAGCGGTATTGTTTCCACTCTCAATAGACCCAAAAATTCGTTCCTTTGCCTCTTCTCTTTCTGCTTCCTTATCAAGTCCTTCAGGTAAAGAACTAGCATCAAAAAAATTATCAATAATTTCTGTGAAATCTTCCTTCTTCTTCTTTTTCGCCTGTTCCTGCCTTGACAACTGTGCTGTTTCTTCTTGCTTAATCGTATCCTCTTCTTCTCTCTCAATTCGTCTTTCTTCTCTCGCATCAGTAGATAAACCACCCTCACCCTCACTAGAACTAGAACTAGAACCAGTTGACGAAAACACAGGGTCTTCTACTGAATATGTAAAAGGTTTTATTGGGTCAGGTGTATCTCTTCTGCCTGGCGGTCCTGTATAAGGTTCCTCATCACTCGTGAAATAAGAACCTTCACTTACATACGGTTCATCAGGAGGTCCAATACGCTCACGCAACGCTTTATCACTTAATCCACGAGGACTAACTATCGGTAAATCAACTATCCTCTGTAGATAAGACCTACTTCCACGAGGTCCTGTATAAGGTTCCTCATCACTAGATTTTCTCTGTCCTTCTTCCTGTTCTAATTTATCATAATAACTATATACATCATCAAAATATCTACTTGCTGGAGTATCTTCACTAGCACTCGTCAAAGGTAAATCACTACCTAATTCACTTTCACTCGCTAATACATCAGGAGAGACAGGGAGTTTACTACCGCTGACTTGTCGGTAAAACTCGTATAATTCTCGTTTTCCACTATCGTCCATATACTCCCTACCACCTTCAGGAGTATTCTCATAAAATCGTCCAAACCGTCTATCATCAGGTGGTAAATCTTTAGGATACTGACTGAAAATCTCTCTAAATATGCTTTCCACCTGTTGTTTCTTTGCTNNGTCTGTAAATTCGCTTTTCTCTATTCTTTCTAAAGTATCTGCTATATCTTGCTGGTTATATTTCCCACTCCTTATTCTACGGANTATGTCAAGTGGTNGGTCTTGTTGTCGTAATATGCGAACCGNCTCAGTCTGTGAAAGTGGACGACGAGGTCCGCTGCGAACTCCACCTGAACCGCCTTGAGGTTTATCATCACCAAAATCAAGGGGTTCATCAGGTGGTTTAGGTTTTTTAGGAACAGGTCTTGTATCTCCAGCATCACCAGGAACAGGCGGTCCTCTATATCCTCTTGGTCTTACAGGTTCTACATCACTATCTTCAGGGTCAAATAGTTCACCCTCTAGTTCACCGCCCTCACCTGTTGCTATGTCTAGTGTCTTTAAAGCGGCGTCTAGTTCTTCGGCGTCTATTTGTTCCGCCATAATCTGCGTCGCAACTTTTATACCTAATTTAGCACCTTCTACAACATCAGTCCTCTCACGACCTCTAGGTGTTTGTGGGTCGTAAAGTTTATCAAAGGTTTCCCCCTGAAACTGACCCATAGTATTAAGTGCTTCCCTTTCCAAGCGTGTTTGTCTCAAAAACAGTTCACCCTGATTTTCTTCAGGGTCTCCTTGTCGCCTCTTAACATCGTTAAGTTGTTTCAGTATTTGGTTTAGGTATGCGGTTTGTCCTGCTAAACTTACCTCGTCTCCTTGATAATTAGATTGCTTGTAATTTAACGAACCAGTCAACTCGTATATCGCTGAGGTAAGTGGGTCTGCTTCCTTGAGAGTTGCTTGGAGTATTCGTGCTTTACGCTCTTCAGCGGTTTCGCCTGGTCTATATTCACTTGCCTTTGCTAATCGTGCTACTTTAGCAGCGTTGTCTCTTTGTTTCTTGAGTTCACTTGGTGATTGGAAACCACCACCACCTCTTCCTCTACCTGCTTTACGCATCTTTCTAGGTTGTTTATCCTTCTTCTTTCTACTCACCTCACCAGGTGATTTTTTATTGATAAGCATAAGGAGTAATTGTAAGATGAAATCCTTCCCATACTTCTTTTTCAGTTCGGCAATCTTATCTCTACTAACCCTCTTCTTCTTTCTCTTCTTCTTACGCTTTTGAGGTTCTTTCACGACAGGTAAAAGACTGTCTATCAAGTATCTACTTTGGTTCTTATACATCTTATACATACTACCGAGAAAAAAAGAAAACACTCTCTTTCTTATTTTTATGTTTTATTATATTCGGTTATTTCCACAGAATTATTTTGTATGCTAAGGTAAAAGATGTTTGATAGAAAGGAATATATGAAGCAATATTACAAGAAAAATCAAGAACACCTGAAGCGATACAGTAGCGAATACAAAAAGAAAGATAAGATAAATATACCTGTGGAGGTAAAGAGAGGTAGTTTTACAATCAGTTTTAATTAAAATATCTGTAGAGGTATAATATGGTATATCTTAAGAAAGGGGAAAGCACTTATCAAAAGGGAAATCTTACACAAGTGGAATTGATTTCCCAAGCACCGAAAACTAAGGTATACAAGGAATTACCTCAAGCGTTTTTTAAAGATGTTGGAGAACGAGGAGGACGACCTAGAATAGCACCCGAACACGGAGCAGACAACGAAAATCTAAAAAAGGTTTTAGGTGTATCTATAAAAGGTATGACAGCAGAACAAAAACGAGCATACAATAGATTAGCGAAACGAAAGGAATATGCTAGATTACAACAACGAAAATACAACCAACAAACTTCGCAAGATTTTAAGAGAAAGATTGGGAAGAAGATAAAGGATATGACTAAAGATGAAAAGGCGAAATATTACAAACTTGCTAAACAAGAACAACGCCTACGAGATAAATAAAAATATTTGTTAAGGTATAACAAAGATGACGCACTCTGATAATCACGACCATCCGCAAACGAAGAGGCGATATAAATATTCACAAAGCGAGAGACGGAAACGACGAGAAAATTTATCAAGCGTCGCACGATATGGTGAAGGTGGTAGGTTTGATAGATTAGCACATAGTTTAGGTGAAATACCTATTTTAGGTGATACAGGACTTGCTCCTATGAGAGGATTTTTAAAAGGGACTTCTAAGTTGTATCAAGCAACACACAATAAAGAAGGAGAGTTGGAAATAAATAATTTGGGAGATATAAAAGGAGTTGTTGGAGATGTTGTAAAAGCAGTAAAAGATATGAAGAAATAAAATATATTGTATAAAGTATATGGTTAAGATTACATACAAGGGCGAAACAAGGAATATTCCTAAGAGATATTTGCCTGATAGTTTGAGTGCTACTGAAAGAAAGAAACAGATAAAATCTATCTTTGAGGGTAAGGACAGACCTAAGGTTGATAAGAAGGAACGGAAGTCTAGTTGGACGGTTCAGTTTAACAAGAAATACGGTGAAGAATTAAAGGGTATGAAAGGTGGTAAGAGTAAGAAAAATATTGCGAAAGTTTCAGGTATTCCTGTAGGGGCGATAAACGAGATATTTAAGAAAGGTGAAGGAGCGTATTACAGTTCAGGAAGTAGACCCAATCAAACAGCGAGTTCTTGGGCGTATGCTAGAGTTTATGCGTATATTATGGGTGGTGAAAAGATACGGAAAATAGAAGAGAATATAACTAAAAAATACAAAGTAAAATTTCAGGTGAAATAAAATCTTTGTTATATCATAAAAGAAGATGAAAGTTATGGATAAGGCAACGCACGAAAAACTTAAACAGGCGGTCAAAGACGGTAAGATTACACAGAAACAGCACGATAAGATGCCTGCTGCTCTTCTACTAGGAATTGTTAAGCGTGGTGGAAACGGTGCCAAGAAGAAATCCACTAAAAAAGGGGGTAAGAAAGGCAAGAAATAATATCTTTGTATAGTGTATAAAGATGGATATGTTATTGGGACCCGCACTAGGTTTCGCAGTTGCGAATAGGGGTATGGATAGTAGACATATTGTGAAGGACGCTAGGGACGCTGTAAGGCGTGGTATAGAAATTGGTAAAACGGATTTGCGACGAGTGAACGACTTGTATGAACCGAAGGCACGAAAACAAGTCGGTTTACCAAAGGTGAGACCTATTGTATCCTCAAGAGGTGGAGATGCTAGACATATCGTTCAGGAAGCACGAAAACGAGCACAGTATAAGAAAGCACAATCTCCCTTCACTAAATTAGAAGTCGCACCTGTGAACCAATATTAAATCTAAGTAAGTAAATATGATGCTTGGTGCTGAATTAGAGAACTTTACAATAGACCAATTCGCAGGTTCACTAGCACTCGTGTTAGGTAGTGTAGGCGGATTGCTTATGATTATATGGAAGTCAAGATGTGCGTGTAGAATAAATTGTTGCTATTTATTCAGGTGTGAAAGATTACCACCGAAAGAAGGTGATGATACAGATGAGGAAAACCCTCAAACTCAAGAGACTAGACCTACGCTTCCGTCCCAGCAACCGCCGACACCGAGTAATCCTCATCAGGAACCCCAAACTCCAACTGATTAAAGTTCCTATGATACATCTTGTTAAACGGTTTATTCACATCAATATACAAGAAATCGTTTTTCTTTTGGAAAGTATATTTTAACAACTCAAAGAAATCCTTTTTGGGTATAAGCACCAATTCGTCAAAGATGGTTTCCAATTCCTTTTTATTCTTCGTGTGATAAATCACGATATGACTTGCTGTTTTTCTAATTGGAGCAGGAACCTTGTTGTAGACTTGTGTCGTGATAATCACCGATACAGAACCTCCTTGCCCTGCTAAGTGTCGTCTATTCATAAGGATTTTTGATAGTAAGACTTGTAGTTTCATACTTTTTTTCATATCGTTTACTACATCATCCATAAGTAGTAAGACCTTATCACCACTATCCGCAATTTCTTCCAACACACCTTCTAAGATTTCCACATCTAATTCTTGGTATTTTTGTTCTTCAGGTAAATCAGCAAAGGGGTCAGTCTTTAGTGTCCCTAGAGACGGTGAGAATACATATATTCTATCAAACTTTTTATTGTAGTTTTTTCCCCTCTTACAAATCAGGTTCAGCAATAAAGTCGTTTTTCCACTACCAGGACGACCTGAAATAAGGAAAAACCAATTGAGCGACTGTGGTAAGGGTTTGGGTATATTCTCATCAATATCATCACAACTGAAAGCAAACTTCTTGATGACTATCTTTTTCTCAGGTAGTATTTCGCTAATATTCATATCTTATAGTATACCGTTATATTTTATTTCCACGAGTTTAACTACACAAAATTATAGAACTGAGACATACTCGTAGGTTGTTGGTATGTAGGGTAATAATCATCCTCATCACCATCACTATATTCATCTTCATACACAGGTGCTTTTGGTTGTTTCTTTTTTGGTGCTTTACGCTTAGGCGGTGGTGGAGGTTCTTCCTCTTCGCTACTGCTCGTATAATCGCTACTGTCATCACTTATATATACGACCTTTTGCTTCTTCTTCTTTACCACCTTCTTCGCTTTCGGTTTCTTCTTAAAGATAATCTCCTCCTCTTCACTAGAACTATCAGGTTCAGGTTCAGGTGTTGGTGGTTTTACAACTTTCTTAGGTCTACCAAGAGGTTTCTTATTCGCTTCCTTTTCCGCCTTCTTTTTAGCAATATTTTCAGCACGAGTTTTCCGTGCTTTAGCGAACGCTTCCTTCTGTTTCTCCGTCCGTTCCCTCTTAGGTTTCTTAGTTTCCAATACAGTATCTAAGACNTCTTCNTCCTCTGCCGTATCTTTAGGAGATATAGGAGGGGGTTGCTCGGTAATTGTAAGGACAGATGCCTCTTTTTCCGCTTGTTCTTCCACAAGTTTATCCAAATCAGGTTGTTCTTGTAAGTCTTCCATATTTATAGTATTAAATATAAAAAAATCTTCGTTGATTTAAACTTTAATTTTAGTGATGTAAGAAAACTTTTAAACTACTGTAGAATAATTATCTGTATAGTATATAATATGAGTAGCAGAAACAGAGGACAAAAAACACTCACAGCAGAAGATACGATTGATGCTGATGTTGTAAATACAATCGTGTTAGAAGCAGACGGTCAAGCAGGAGAAGCAAACCAATATCTAAGAAAAGACGCTACAAACAACCTTGTATTTAGTGATTTGGAAATAACAGACGGTAGTATAACAACCGCTAAGATTGCCGACGACGCTATTACGACTGATAAGATTGCCGACAACTCTATTACCGCTGATGAACTCGCTGACAATATCAGTATAACAACGACCACTAATATACAGACAACAGGAGCAGGTAATATACAAACAGCAGGAACTGGTAAAGTGAAAACAAATAATTTAGCAAAGTTTAGTGGAAGTCAAATAGAAGTAGAAGACACCTTAAATCTTGCTACTGATAAAAGTGTAATACTTACAGGAACAGGTGGTATTTTACTAGGAGGAACAGGTAATATAGCAGGACCTACAATAACAACAAATACAATAGCGAAAATATCAGGCACAAAAATAGATATAACGGCACCAATTGATTTAGGTGCGAACAATATTACAACCACAGGCACAGTATCAGGAACAACTTTATCAGGTGCTTATCAGGGTAATATATCTACAAATAGTATAAGTGCTGTATCAGGAAGCGAAATAACTTTTGCTGGTGGTGTAGGAACTTTCACGAGTGGAACACAAAGAGCAGGTGTTGGTATACTGGGAACTACAAGAACAGACGCTATTACAGATACAGCAGGTGATACTGCTAATACAATTTCTGTAAGTAATCAGTTGTCTTTTGGGACTGATGCTGGTATAACCTTACAGGCGACAGGTCTCACAACTACCTCAGGTGATATAACAACCGCAAGTGGTAATATTACTGCTGTTTTAGGAACAATACAAACCACAAACGGAAATATACGAATAATAGGGACAGGTAATATATCAACAGCAACAGGTAGTATATCAACAGCATCAGGTAATATAGGAAGTGTAAGTGGTAATCTAGAGACTGGTTCAGGTAATATCTTGACCTCAGGAACAGGTCATATAGAAAGTAATACATCTGTTAAAACAAATCTATTAGAACCTAAATCAGGTGATACTATACAAGTAAATACTGACAAAAACTTAGGATTGCTGGGAACTGGTATTATGTCAACTGTAAGTGGTAATATACAATCTACAAGTGGTGATATAGAAACAAGTTCAGGTGATATAGCAACAACAACAGGTGCTGTAAAAACACCTACACTACAAGCACTATCAGGAACTCTAAATATCTTAAGTCCTATTGCTACAAATAGCACAGTTGATGTGGAAGAAGATGTGAATATAGGTAATATTGTAAGCGGAACCACAAGCACACTTCACTTTCGTAAAAATACGAACGCAGGTATAGGGGTTATACGAGCAGGTCCTAGTAGTAATCCAGGACTTGTTTATTTGATTGATGGTCTTCTAGCAGTCGGTAATATGCCTACATCCGTTGTAGGATTACCCACAGGTCAAGTGTATAACGATGGTGGAACCCTGAAAGTTGCTCCGTAAAGTTAAACTTGTAAATAATATATCCGCCTGGATATATGAGTAAAAAGTGGTTGCTGTTTATGTTCCAAGATTTAGACCGAACCGACTTGATTAAGATTATGGATTTTCATACTGTGAAAGATATTGCGTATGTTCTAGGTATGAAACCCCAAGAAATCAGTAATTACTACCACCAACTTATCAAGGAACGAGGACCTTTAAAATATTGTTATTTGTATCAAGTATCTAAAAATTGCGTTTAAACTCCTAAAATAAAACTCTAAGGCAGGTTATACAAGATGCCTACAAACGAAGAAGAATATGCTTTTGGAGTAGCACAAGAAGAGGAATTACAACCGTTCTTTGAGATGTTCTTTGGTAGACCCCTAACCACTACTGAAAAGTATGACCCCTTTGATTTTGTGGGTGGTGATATTAAGATTGAGTTAAAATCACGAAAGAATACATATTCCAAGTATCCAACGACAATTGTGGGTATGTATAAGATAAACCAAATTTGTCCTTTGCCTTCACCGATAGAACACTACTTCGTATTTAACTTTACCGATGGTGTATACTACTGGAAATACAATACGGAGGAGTTTAATAAGATGAAGCAGATTACGATAAAGCGTAGGGACAGACCATACAGTAAAGGTTCCAAGTATCTAAGTATACCGATTGAGAAACTGACAAAGATGGAGTTGGAGAATTAAAGGTGTGTTGTTAAACTGGTTTTTAATATATTTATAGGTATATATAAGTATGAGTTATGTGTTAGACGCAGGAAACGAGAGTAGTAAAGTAGTTCACATAACAAGCACCGACGCTACACACAGTCTAAGTAGTGATGGTGCTTTTCTAAGTTATAATTTGGAGACGCCGATAATTACACCACAAGACCAAGATACTTTAGTGTCTCTGTATTCAGCGGTTGTTCCTTATTCCTTTTACAACATACGCAAAGATGTAAACGACAAGGTTTTTTACAAACTGTTTAGCGACACAACNGCACCAAGATATTTTGTAATACCTGAAGGTTCTTACACAATCAATTCGTTAAAGACTGAATTGGAAAGACAATTCGCTCTTGTAGGTAATCTTTCTACAACGACAACTACAGTAGGATTTAACAGAACAACTATGAAGTTCACATATACACAAACACAGAAAGGAGGTTCAGGTCTATTTATTGACTGGTATTTTAACTTCGGCGACGCCCACGCTTTTCACGGAGCGGAGGTTGCTTTGGGTTTACCAATAGGATATGAGGGCAACGGAAACGAGTTCATAGCGAGGGCAGATACAAGTCCTGTGTTATATGATTTTGCGTCTCCTGATGTCCCTGATGTAAACGGTGATACACACTCGCTAAACATACGGACTAATCTAACAAGCAAGGGGTGTATTGATAGTCATACTAAGTCTTTCTCAACTATCTTAGGGACGATGCCTATTGATGTGAACTTCGGTGGTGTGATATTTTTTAGACCTGCGGACGCCATACATAAAATCATAATACAGCAGAAGGTCGTGAAAACGATTACGATAAGATTGACCGATGACAGAGATAGGTTGTTAAATCTCAACGGATTAAGTTTTAATATTACGCTACTGGTAGACCATATCAAGCACGGTAGAGATATGAGACGGAGAGTGCCGAGACCACTAGGAGAAAGTGAAAAACCTAAAGCACGACGAGGACGACCGACTAAGATAGAGCAGAAAGCACGGAATGAACGAACTAAAAAAGATATTCCTATACCCTTAATCAATTAAAATCTCTTCTATTAGTATAAAAAGATGGGTATTTTTGATAGTATTGGTGGGTTCGTTAGTGATACGGCGAGTGATGTTGGTGGTGCTGTAGCGAAGGCAATCCCTCTTCCAAGTTCTGTAAAACGCTTTGGTAAGAAAGTCGCAAACTCTAAGGCGTTAAAGTTTGGTGAGAAGGTTGCTGGCGGTGCTGTAAGATTAGGTCATAAGATGACTTCGGTTGGTGATGCCATCCATAAAGTCTCAGGTAAGGCGGCGTCTATGTTAGGCGGTGTTCCAGTTGTGGGAACCGTTGCTGGTTTGGTGGATAAAGCGGCGGTGGGAGTGAGCGGTTTGGGTAAAGGTGTAAGTAGTGTAGGTTCTGCGGCACAAGGTGTAATACGAGTTGGGAGGTCTATGGGTGAGATGAAAACTGGTGGTGATTTAGTATCAACGATGCGTGATGTATCAAGAGCAAGTGATAAGATGGGTGGTAGTAGTCGTAATCTAGTATCACAGGCAAGGTCTCTTGGTTCAGGATTACAGCGTAAGCGTTAAAATAAAGTTTAAATAAGGTTTTTGATTTTTTATATTGGATATAGTATAAATATGGGGGATACACAGATGAATAGAGGAGCGTTCTTCTCAATCAGGGATAGTCAGCAGATAGATAAGTATAAGGGGTTAAACACATACCAACTGTATCTAAGTGATGTTGATAGAGTTGGATATGTTCCAGGAGATGTTGATGGCGGAACTCACAACAAGTTTAGTTTACTCATACCTGATAATCAGTCAGGTCATATTAAGACAGCGATGGTGAGACTAAAGTTTATCGGTATGCCTATAACACCTGACGGTGAAGATGCGTATGGTTTTGGATATTTGAAATCAAACTTTGTAAAAAATTGTTATAGTAGTAAGATTGGAAATAATAACCAAATAGTAAGTGCCTTCGGTATTGATGAAGTGTGTGTTGTAGAAAGCGTCCAAGTTCCAGCAATAACGAGTGTCGCTACGGTTATGAGTGGTGTCGGCGGTGGAACTCAAGCAGCGGCGGCGACTAATTTAGGTGCTGTTTGGGATAGTCAAGCAAATAGACTAGAACCGCTTACAGTTGCTACACAAGCACCCTTTACTGATGTAATTCGGGGGGTGTGGAACAATAATAGCAAAACTCTCGTGACGGCGAAAATTGGAAAACCGTTAAGTGATAATTTTATATTGTGTGATAATCCGTTCGGTAAGACACTAAGTTTTGAGTTAGTTGGTGAGGATATGACTACACTATTACCACTAGGAAACGCCGCCAACGAGGCAACTGTTATTGGGTTGGAAGTGAAGTTATTGCCTGACAATCAATCAAACGACAGGTTTTCATATTAAGTCAAAAACCTAAAAATTAGTTTAAATAGTTTATAAAAAAATCTTTGTTAAGTTATAACAAAGATGGAACGCCAG
>JGI24006J15134_10002181_pt1 | contig 10971 bp, 17 predicted proteins | sample LinPmetageLP53_FD_15134 | JGI IMG/M metagenome (IMG submission 15134) | reverse complement strand
TACTGAGAATGATTTTGTAGGAGGCAACACTTTTGACGGGGCGTGGGATAAGGCATTATGTATAGTTGTAGGGATGAATTCTACTGCGCAATGGTTCAGCGGAGGTTATGTTATACTGGACGCACCGGGCGGTCATTAGTTAATTATAATCGGGCAAATTGTTAAGACTATGAATAAATTTTATATCTATATACGCCATCTCATAATATTCATTACAACCTCTATCACATCTCCCGCCAGTGCCTATTGTAAATTCGTTTTCGGGGTTATAATCCCAATAATAATATCCGTCTAAACAATTAAAGATGAAAACAACTTTTTTATCATCATCTACTATCTTTTTTATTTTAGAATAATTAATCATTAAGGTATTATACTTATCGTGATTAATTCTTCTGCTTTTCATCTCTATTAAATACTCATCATTCTCAAAATCAAACGGAGAAAATTTATGTAACTTAGTTAATTCACCATACTTTTTTTCTAAAATAGGTTTTGCTTTGTCTTCTGCTGTTAAACCGAAATTCATATCATTTTGATATACTGGATTATCTAATGAGGGGGCGGGCATTTATTTCTTTATCCTATAAAAAAATATAATAATAAACGCAGTAATAAAAAATCATTACTATAATATAATGTCAATTTACTTCTCAAAGAAGACTATGTTGCCGAGTTTCACACCCGAAGAAATACAGAAGCAAGTGGAGAAAGGGAGATTAGGTGCTTTCACCAGAGAACACGTGGCGAAGGTGAGAGGTAGAGAATTTGCTAAAACAAAAGCGGGGAAGCAACCCCCGAAGAAAAAGAAACCCCGCTCCGCTGCGCGAAAACCGAGAGTTAAAAAGAAAAAGTTAGTCGCACAAATCTTAGAAAAGAAAACCGATTTACACGGCAATACAATCGTTAAGGTTAAGAATGCTGAGGGTATTATACAAACAGTAACACTTCATAAAGGCGCTAATAAACCTCGTGGCGTAAAAGCGAAAGGACAAACGCCGAGATGGAATATGAAACCCGCAAAATTTAAAAAACAAAAAGGCATAAGAGATATGGCGGAAATGGTTAAAGAACCTAAACGCCAATCATTTCACGATAGATATAAAAGTGAGATGGAGGAGGCGAGAATTAGAAACAGAATAGCGCAAGCGGGTAATGTGAGAGATAAAGAACTGGCGCTGGTAAGAGGAACTGCCGAAAGAGAAAAAACAGAATTAAGATTAAGAGCGGAAACTCGGGCAGCGACAATTACAGAATTAGAAAGAAAGAATGCTGGATTAACAGCATCTCATAATGTATCAGTCCGCAAACAATCCCGCGCAACTATATTAGGAGGTGATGTAGGTGAATTAAATAAACTAATCGCGAGACGAGGCAAAAGCGCCATAAGACAACTTATCATTAAAGGTGAAATAACTGATATGTCCACATTAGTCCAGTTAGATTTAGAAGACAGAGACCTCCGTGATTTACAGAGAACATTAGAAAAAGAGACATCATCTTTTACAACTGGTAAAACTTATTTTTACAGAACGGGGAAAGGTGAGATGAAGAGCGGTAAATATGTCGGTGAAACGGGTGGTAAAGTTATAATGGAAACACCCGACGGAGACAGAAAAGGTGTCCCGAGAGGTCAAATGATTGACCCCGATTTAGTCCAGCAAGAAGAAGTGAGAGACGCGCGGAAATATGCTGAACTGGTTGAGGCAGAGACTAGAAGTCGGGCAGCGAGCGCTGCGCCATCACCTCGTCGTCGCAGTCGTCCTCCTCCTTCTATGCCCGCACAACAAAGAGAAGAGATACATAGTGAAATGGCGAGGGTGGAGCAAATGGCGCAGATGAGAAGTGAATTAGCGGCGATGGATACTACATCTGTGCCTATGATGATGGGTGGTGCTGAAGCGTCACCAGCAGTAATCCGTCGTGGTGCTACAACTTTTGCGGAGCATCAAAGAGAAGCGCAACAAAGAGGAGGAGGAGGCGATGAAGAGGCAGCGGGACTGGCGCTAGGTGGTGGCGCTTTTGAGGGGGAAGAATACGCGTATGCTGGAGGAACGAGTGCCTTGCCAACACCCCGAGAAACAGCACTTAGAGAAGAAATCGCTGCGGAGACAGAACCCGCGGCATTACTGGCGTTACACCAAAGTGCCGCTATTGCTGAGAGGGAGCGAAGCGCGACCCCTACACCCGTGCAGACACCTAGACAGAAGGCATTTGAGCGTATTGCGCTGGAGCGCGCGGGGCAACCTCAACCCGAACCCGAACCCACTGGATTAGAATTAGAATTTGCGGAGGGGGGTTTCGGTCAATCTAATTGGACACCTACAATAACTCGCAAAGATGCGTTTTTAAGAAGAGGTCATTACATAGAAGGGACGCTCCCGCAAGATAGTATGTTTTTTGTTGATAACAGAAGAGAAACTCACACAGAAGAAGGGCGACCTATGATATGGGGCAGTAAAGATGAATTGGAGCAACGAATAAGAGACGCGGATATAAGTGATGCGAAACAAAGAAAGGCATTAAGCGGATTACAAAAAGGTATGATTAAAAATAGGTCTTACTGGTCAAATGATAAACAAATATTAAAGGCGTTAGGATTTCAGTAAAATAATCTAATCCCTAATATATAATGCTTTACATAGTCCTCGGTCTCGTAACTATTTTTGTGCCTTCATTAAGTTATTTACTGGTGAGAAACGCGTGGAATGTCCGTAAGAGAGAACTGATACAATTAAGAGAAGAGATTATATCTATGAAAACGAATGATGAAAATTTAAAAGAGTATTTAGTTGAGATAGAGAAATTACTGAATAACGAGTTTAGGGATTTTGCGTTCGTAAAAAGAAAATATAATCTATTAAATAAACATAACAATGAATAATGCTAAAGGTGTGAGTGTTAATGACATAGCAGATGAAAACGGAAAAATGACATTAGATATTGCGAAATTACTTCACTCAATAGACCTTGCTGGCGGAGAAAAGGGTATGAAGCATTTGGTTATCCAGAATAAAAAACAACAATTAAAAGCGCTAAAGAATACGAAGGATGAATTAGATAGAGGGGAAAGTTTAGAGAGGTTAAGAAACGAAAAGGAATATAATGAAAAGGTATCTGACCTTATCTTCGGGACTGGTGAAAGACCTACATTAGTCGCGCGTATGAATGGCGACAATCCTAAATCGTGTTATGACTTTGTTGATTTTAATAAGATAGAAAAGAAAGACCCTTTTGAGTATATTGACCCTTCTAAATTAGATTATGATATTAAGTTGCCCGATGGAGAGACTAAACATAAAACGGCGTTGCCTTATTCGTTTTTAACAATTAAAGAAGGTGAAGTGGATAAGGGTAAGGAGTGGTATATGAATTATGACCCTAAACTCCCCGAAGGTATTGCGGAATTACTCGCCAGATACAACTGGGGGGATATGAAATATATGACTAAAAAATCTGCTAAAAATCAAAGAAAGAAACTTGCTAAGAAAAATAAAGATATATTAGATAATAGTTTCACTATAAAAAAAGGAGAACACATCTTACGCTTTGATTAAAAAATATTATTACTATATAAAATGGGACTAGGAAGTGTTGCTAAAAAGGTTGTGGGTAAAATAGAAAGTGTTGCTAAGAAAGTTGTTAAGAGTGTCGGTGGGGTCGGTAAGAAAGAAACTCCTAAGAAAGAAACTGATAAGAAACCTCTAGATTTAGGTGAAGATAAGACTGAAGATGATTACTCCACCGACGCTGTTAAAAAGCGTGGTCCAGAGAGACACTTAACTAAGGATTATAACTTCGCTGGACCCGGCACTGAATATAAGGCAAGAATGAAAGGTAGTGCTTTTTATGAGAAGATGATGAAAGATGCTGGACGACCATTAGTAGGGACTAAACCTTATAATAAACCCTTTGATAAGTTAGATGGATGTGGGAAAGTTCACGATAAGGTATATGCTAATCCTAAAGCAACTGCTGCGCAAGTTAAGGAGGCAGATAGAGATTTTCAGCAGTGCGCTAAGAAGATTACTTTTGAGAAAGATGGGGTTAAGGATAAATTAAGAAGTATTGCTGCGCGTGCTGGTTTTGAGGGTAAAATTGCCTTAGAGAGTGCGGGGGTGTTAAGGAAGGGTTCATTTGCGAAGGGTGGCGCTAAAAAGAGAAATAAAAAAGACCCTTAATTAAAAATCTTTCTTAGAATATAAAATGGGTATTGATGATTATACTGGCAGTGAATTAAATATGTTGGAAGCGAATTTAAGTCGTAAGATGAGAGCGGGTGACGCAACACCCGCGGAGATACAGAAATTTAATATGGTCGCAATGCGAATGGGTAATGTGAATGTCCCTTTAGAGCGTGCTAAAGCGCGCTTCACAGATATAACTGGACACACCCCCGCGACTAAACAAAATAGGAGGAAACAAAGACAAAAAAAAGGAAAACAAAGGAAACGGAAATAAAATAGAAGATATAATATAAGAGATGAATAGTTATATATCGCGCAGTTGGATGCCTCTGTATGTAGGTGTTAATTGTTATTTACAATATAAAACTGTAAAATATATCTGTTTAGAAGATTTGATGACCCCGAAGGTGTTATGCCCGACGAAGTCGGGACTATCGCCTTCTAAAAATGATGATAATACTTTATGGTTAAATTTTTTCTAACATATAATAAATAATGAGTTATATATTATCAGCAGCAACCCCTCCCCCGTTAATTATCCATCTAGATAGTCGTTTCGCCTCTCAATATTTAGAAAATGATGCTAATGGACGCGCCTTATCAACAAATTATATTTATGTTATGCGAGAACCAATCGTCGTGCCCGACCATATGAATTTATTGATTTCACTTCATACAGCAACAATCCCTTATAGTTTCTATAATGTGAGAACGGATATCAATGATAAAGTTTATTATACGTCCGCGGGAGTTGATGGAGATATAACATTAACGCACGGCAATTATTCTGCGACGGGTTTAATAACAGAACTGAAAACTAAATTAGAAGCAGAGATAGGAGGAGGTTTCAGTATATCAACAACTTACAGCAGAGAAACAATTAAATTCACCTATACTATTACGGGTGTTGCTTCATTCGTTTTTAAGTTTAGTAATACTTTAGCGAGTGCCGCAGATTTATTAGGATTTTATGATGGTGAAGATACGACTATGAATATAGGCGCGGGGACATTAAGCGAAAAAGCAATTGATTTAAATGACAGCATACACGGATTATATATAAGACAGAATATAGCGACGAAAGGAACATTAGATAATGAGCAAGGGACATTCTCAAACATTCTGGCGAGATTGCCTATCTCCACAAATGCTGGGGGTATTATCTTTTATAGTCCGTCTGATAATGACCACGAGACTATGGTGTCCGCGCCTTTGATACAAACAATCGGGGTGAAATTAACTGATGATAGAAATAGGGCAATTGATTTAAATGGTCTCCACTGGCAGATGAGTTTTAAGATTTCATACATACACAAAGAAACATTAAGAGAACCTCCGCCGCGAAGATATAGACCTCAAGATGAAGAATTAAAAATTAAGAGCAGAACGAAACAAAGACAGAAAAAATAAAGACTAGATTATAAATAAGAATGCCTTTTGGAATGTCGTGGAGTGCTTTAGGAAATAAAGTTGCTGGTGGTATAGAAACGGGATTAAAATTAGGACAGAAAGTCGCTCACGGAGTTACTAGCATTGCGCATAAAGTTTCGGGTGTAGCGGGCGTTGCCGCCGCGGGCGCCGCAGCGATGGGTTTAGAACCCGTTGCGGCGGGATTAGCAGCAGTCGGCGGTGCTGCTAAAGCGGTGGAACTGGGCGCGAGAGGTATAGGTGTTGGATTAGATGCTGCGGAAACGCTATCTGGTGTTGCGAGAAGTGGAATAGAAAGAGTTAAAAAGATGAGTAAAGGAGGTGCGGTGAATACCGCGGGATTAGTGAAAGATTTTAAGCAAGGTCGCGCCGCCTACAGAACCCTTAGGAGATAAGTGCGGTTTGTTTTCATAATTTTTTTATACTGAATTATAATGATAGCAGAAAATAATTTATATGTCTTTCACGAAGATAAGATAAAATCTAAAATGACCGGTCAGTTTCTTAAGAAATACAAAAATAAATGTCGCGAGTGGTCACAATTAAAGAAGTATAATATAAGAAATTCTACGGGGGCATATATAATACAATACCCCCTAACAGAAGAGAAAGTGAATGAATATCTTAAAAATAGTTAAGTTTTTTTTAATTTTTTTTTAATCCCTCTATAATATAAAATAGATGAGATACCACTTTGAGTTTTGTATTGAGCACGGAAATAGCAGTGTTGATTTAAATATCCCGACCGCGCCTATGTTTCTGGACGCGAAAACATATAGCGGTAGATGTAAGATGTGGTTAAAAAGAGTTGATACACCTACGGGTATGGGGAGGACTTTAGATGATAATATAGGTAAGTATAATTTCTTCGTAGAATTTAATACTCCCGCGACAAATAGATATTATCTAACAACTACGACCGCCGCTCTACTGGCGGCGAACCCTTCGCTACAGATGGATTGTGGAAGCAGTGCGAAATTCGTTATCCCCATTAATAATGAAACGCACATTGTTAATTGGTTACATCAAAGATTTCGGGGGACAGATTGGGACACTGCCACCAGCACATTAACTAGTTATGACACTATTGCTGGTGACTTTGATGCGGGCGACCAGATAGAGAGGTCTGTTTCATATCAAAATAATCTTATGGATGATAGAGATTGTTTGATTATAGGTGCGCCGTGGGGGTCTCGTTTAACGGCGACTATGAAGAGTGGGACATTACAGACAGACCACGCCGATGATAATGTTGGTGTTCAGAGTAATGGTGTGACGAGATTTGAGATTGTTATAGAACCTTTAAAGAATGAAGCGGATGACAATACGCTCCTAAATTAAGCGAAGCAATACCGAAATCTACGATTTCATAAAAATTAAAAAAACATAACAAAATAAAATCTTTAACATAGTATAAAATATAATGGAAGGCGGTGTTGATGTTGTAAGTGCTCCTAACTCTGTAAATTATGGCGACCAGTTGCCTCTCGGTATTGAGGCGAAATCTCAAAAAAGACTTTTCTTCCCTACGACTGGGGATACTTATTCGGCGACGGGTAATAACATCTGTCGCTTAGATATTAACTACGACGGACTTTTAGATACTTCGCAATCGGTTTTAGAATTTACTCTCCGCAATAAGACGAACCCTAATGGTGCGGGTGTCGGGCAGACTGCTGGGTCTCTGGACTTAGGGCAGGCGGCAATTAAAAAACTTACGATTTCCAGCGGAGGCGTCGTATTAGAAGAAATTCACGATTACAATACTTTACTCGGCGCTTTCTTAATCCCCTCGCAAGCGGGGTCGCAGACGCTTCATTTTGAGAGTATGAATTTAACGGGTATTGATCTCGCTGCGAATTTCACCACTCGCACTGCCGCTGAGTGCGCCGCGTCTATGCTCGCCGCGAACGCTGCGGGTGCTGCTGCGACGACCTTTGGTAATTTCGTCCGCGCTGATATCGCCGCGATTGCTGACACCTCTACTGGTAATCGCGCGACTGACGTTCAGGACGCTATTTTCACTGCTATTAATCTTGCTCTCGGTGGCGCTGGACCCGCTGCGGGTATCGGTATCTCTTTGATTGCCGACAGCGCGGGTATCCTCGCTAATAACATTGCCGCGGCAGTGAATGCTTACGCGACTAATAACGCTAACGGCACTTTCCAGACGCTTCGTTATTCCGCGACCACTGGTGCTATCGGTGATAACACTGGTGCTCTCGGTGTTAATGAAAGCAGAAAGCAAGTCTATAAACTCGTTTCTGGACTTCTGGACAACGATAAATATCTGCCCTTAGTCCTTATGAACGCGGGATTGTCCATAGAAATCCAATGGGCGACGGGAAATGAAGTCGGTTGTGCTGTCGGTCAAGATTTTGATTATGAAATTACGGAAGTGCGCTACGCTGCGCATTTGATTGACCTAGAGCGTTCTTTCTATGACAGACTTCGGATGGTTCAGCAGAATTCTGGTGGTGTCCTACAAATCGCGGGTCAGTCGTGGCGCGGATTTAGAGGGCAGGTTGCCGACGGGTCTGGGTCTATGTCTCTCAACTGCCCCGCTCGTGTCCGCTCTCTCAAATCGTTTTTCTTCGGTTTTAAGCGTGCTACTACGCAAGCGAAGTTTAACACGTCTGCTATGGGGCATAACAACATCTCCAATTATCAACTCTCCATCGGTGCGACACGTTATCCTCCTACGGCAAATACGTGCGACGCTCTCACCAACAAATCTGGTGCTTATACTGAATTAGTTAAGGCGTTCGGTAAAGTTGGGAGCACTGTCCACGGCGATTTGCTGAGTGGCGGAAATTATATGGTTGGGACTGGCGCCGCGGGTGACAACGACCCGAGCGACCGCATCCCCTTCTGTCCTTTTGCTTTAGACCTAGAAAGTTTTAGACACGAAATAGAAAATGGAATTGATAGTTCATCGCGCGCTCTGCCGATTACTCTTCACGCCACCTTCGCGGGTGCTGGCGCCGCTGTTATTGAGGCGGGGTGTAATGACTGCTATATGTATGTCCTCTATGATAGTCTCTTCTATGTGAATATGGATGGTTCTGTTTCTGTTTCTTCATAAGTGCGTTTAATTTAAATTTTAATTATATACATTAAGTCAAATGGATAAAACTAAAGAAGAACGATTTGACGATTTTTTAGAAAAAGTCAATAAAACTGAAAAAAATTTTATTGAGTTAGAAACTAAGGTGAATGAAATTATAGGTGTAGTTAATACTATGACTACGCAGTTTAAGACTAATAATGAATTCATATATAAACTTTATGAAGCATTAAAGCAGGCGCAGTTGATTGCTGATAGCGGGCAAGAACCCGAACCCGAACCCGAGGAGATGGAGACTGCGGACTAAAAAAGTATTTAAATTTAAAGATTTGACGAATTATATATAGTAGATTAAAATGAGAACCATAGGCAGTGAGAACAAAACTCCTAAATACAATTGTATGATTTCATTAATGGGTGACACAATCTTAGATAAAGATTTCACAACTCTAAAGAAGTTAAGTGAAGAAATTGAAATGCCGTATTACATAATTACAGACATCTATGAAGGGCGCAGAACAGCGTATAAAAAATTCACTGGAACTAAATACTTTCCAGACCTAGTCATAACCCGAATTGAAAAAACCGAAAAAATTTGATTTCAAAATTTTCGGTTTTTTTTAAAATTTGATTTCGCCGAAAAGAAAAGAAAAGGAAAGAAAAAGATATAGATAAAAAATAATAGAATATAAATGACTACTCGTATGACTGAACTTAAGAAGGAGAATGCTGAACTGAAACTAAAGAATTTTCAGTTGGGTCAATTCTGTGAAGCAAGTGTGGAGGGTTTTGATACGGCAAATAATAAGATTGCTGAACTCAAAGAAGAAATAGAAGCGGATAAATGTTATGTCGCGGCAAGGGACGAGACCATATCCTTTCTCAATAACGAAGAAAAGAAAATGAGAAAGATGATTGCTGAACTGGAGAAAGATAACGAGGCACTCAATAAACAAAAGAATAATGTATGGGATAGAAATACTCAGTTAAAATTTGATATGGAGAAATTAGAGAAAAAGGTTAAGCGTCAGCAGGAGACCATAACTGAGCAGAGAAAGGATATTCTTAAACTTCGTGCCCCACGCTGCTGCGTTAAGTGTGACGAAGTGATGGATACATATTATTGCGCTCATTGTCTGTAATCATTAGCGCTCCCATCCATCAATACTTCTTCTGCGCTTCTCCATATCATCACACGGCACACAATAATCACTCACTAGATTAGTTAATTTCCTTTTTTGATATTCTATATCATCGCTTTCATCATATTCAGTTGGATGTTTTTCATAAGTTATTATTGCTTTAAAAAGATTAGGTGCGTATGCTACTTTCTTTATCTGTATGTGTCTTATATTTCTTATCATTACTTTGTATAATATATTTTTTTTATTTTAAAATCAAATTTGATTTCAAAAACGTTTTCGTTTTTCGGGTTTTATTTAAATTTGATTTCAACGAAAAGAAAAGAAAAGAAAGAAAAGGAAAGTGAAAGATATAGATAAAAAATAATAGAATATAAAAAAACTTACAGAAACTTAACCAAACAACTATGGAAGGTGGAGCACCTATCCCTAATGCGCAGTCCGTTGCGATGACCCGATTTAATGTGAAAGAAGCAAAAGAATTGATGACACATATTTACAAAATTCAAGAGATAGTTTTTGAGAATGGTGAGAAGATGCCCGAGGGTATATATTGCGAGTTAATGAAAAGTCTTCTGGAGATGGCGGACGGAGAATTCTTCTTGCGGATTGAGGCGCAGGCAAAGAAAGCATCTCGCAGAAAGGCAGATAACAGAGTTGTCGCCACTCGTAATATGGTTCAACAAAATCCCGATAGGTTTTGCTGCTGTCCTCTCTGTGATAGACCCCTTGCTAAAAAGAGTATGAGGTCTCATCTAAGGTCTCAATTATGTAAGGATAATCATTATCTTAAGAAGGCAGTAGCACCCGCAGAGGTGCTGGCGAATATTACGGATAGTGAAATCAACGATATTATGGTTGAGTTTTACAATACCGATGAACCCCACGAGGTTGCTAATGTCCCGATTGAAGAGGAACCCCCCGCTCACTGGCAGTAGATAAACAGATATTCATTAGTGTAATCCATAGATTAGTATAAGTTTCATTATTAAATATATGCTCGCATTCAGCACCCACCTCCATTAGATAGTTTTCACACACATCACTACAATTTTTATAATCACACATAGATAGAGTATTTTTAATCACAGATACAATCATACAATTTATTTCATCAGTCATTTACATTAGCACATAAAAAATTTAT